>Ga0315314_1000018_pt1 | contig 296103 bp, 297 predicted proteins | sample TDP9_MG_FD_203631 | JGI IMG/M metagenome (GOLD analysis project Ga0315314, IMG submission 203631) | Freshwater sediment microbial communities from Lake Towuti, South Sulawesi, Indonesia - TDP9 | ecosystem: Environmental > Aquatic > Freshwater > Lake > Sediment | place: Indonesia: South...
ACGACTACACTGTGGCTGCGAAGCCGGGGGTCTATCTTGAGGCTGCGATCCATGTTGGCCCATATTGCTTGATGTCGAGAAGCACAGAAAGGCCCCTCATGCTAGGTTGGTGCAAGCTAACCTTGGGCTGGCTGTCTCCTTCAAATGTGCAGACTGTGCATCCTGGTGACGTGAAATCAATCAAGATTCGTCCGCACAGATCTCTCTCGAATGAGACAATGCTATTGAAGATTCAGATCTCGCCAAAGCAGTACTATCTTGTTGAGGTACGTGAGCGCGCCGGATATGATTCCGTTCTCCCGGACAGCGGAGTCATCATCACTTTCGTCGATGAACTTGTGGAATCAGGGCAGGGTCCCATACGGCTGATAGACGCAAACCCAACCACCAAATCTCTCAACGACGCTCCATTTGACCTAGGACCCGGCGAGAACGCAGTCTTCACCAATTTCGAGAAAGGAATCGGACTTGTTCTGCTACAGAAGGCCAATGACGGATACCTGATCCATCTGACGAAGGCCGAAGGAGTTGAAGAAGTCCACCCAAGCCAGCCAATGTTCATACCCATCGCTGTTGTGGCTGCAGCACTGGTTGCCGTAGTAGTCATCTGGAAGTTTCGCTTGAAGAAAAGAGAGCCAACTGCTGCTACCTAGTCTGAATACCTAATTGATCGAACCGCCCGACAGACGAATCGTACGTTCATTGAACCTGATCGATTACTTGGATAAACTAGCTCCGCCGTCCTCTCCGAGGACAGGAGTGCAAAGCACCTTCTTCATGCTCGCCTGATCGAATAGTGTATGTACCTCGAGAGATACTATTCGACTCCGAGGAATGCTCATGTCAGAGAATAGGGAGAAGGGATTTTCTACAAAAGCGGTCAGGGCTGGAGAGAGAACTGATCCCGAGACTGGGGCCGTTGTCACCCCTATCTATGAGACCTCCGTCTTTGCCTTCACCGGTACGCAGCAGTTGATCGATGCCGTGAGTGAGAAGAGCAGCCGCGATGTCTACACGAGGTGGAGCAACCCGACGATCACGGCGGCTGAGAGGAAGATAGCTGAGCTGGAGGGCGCAGAGGACTGTGCGGTATTCTCATCTGGCATGGCAGCTATCTCAACCGTCATCATGGGTCTCGTCGCGGCGGGCGATCATATGGTTTCTGTCAGGGATCTGTATGGGGGAACAGTTGATCTCTTCTCGAATCTGATGAGCAAGTTTGGCGTGCAGACAACGTTCGTTGAGGCGACTGACTCTGGCGAAATGGAATCAGCGATTAGGGACAACACGAAAGTCATGTTCTTGGAAACGCCAACGAACCCAACTCTGAAGCTTGTAGATCTCTCGAAAGCCGCAGAAATAGCGAAGAAGCACGACGTGAAGGTTCTTGTCGACAATACGTTTGCTACTCCATATAACCAGCAACCTTTGCAATTTGGGTGCAGTTTGACGATACATAGCGCTACGAAATACTTGGGCGGGCATAACGATCTGACGGCTGGAGCCGTAGCCGGACCAAGAGAGCTTGTCGAGCCTATGAAGAAGCTTCGAAGGACTCTCGGAGGCGTTCTCGACCCACACAGCGCTTGGCTGCTGCTCAGAGGAATGAAGACTCTGGCGCTTCGAATGGAGAAGCACAACTCGAATGGCCAAAGGGTTGCGGAATACCTTGATAGCCACCCTAAAGTGGAGCGAGTATACTACCCTGGACTTACTACGCATTCGCGGCACTTGCTTGCGAAAAGCCAGATGAAAGGTTTCGGAGGGGTCCTCAGCTTTGAGTTGAAGGGCGACCTGATTCGCACAATAAGATTCGTGGACAACCTCAAGCTAGCCCTCATTGCGCCGAGCCTAGGCGGAGCGGAGACACTTGTCAGCCAGCCTAGCACAGCGTCCCACTACTTCATGAATCCTGAGGAAAGGCGCAAGGCCGGAATAAGCGACTCCTTGATCAGACTTTCGTTGGGCATAGAGGATGCGGAGGACATAATCTCGGACTTGGCACAAGCGTTTGAAAAAGTGTGACTCATTGAACTCGGCATCTGCACTGCGCGAAGGTTTCTGGAGGAGAGAGCTTGATCAAACACAAGTGTAGGCGCTGCGGAAACTGCTGCATAATCCATTGGGGATCGTTCGGAGCCACACGCGATGACGTAATACGTTGGATCAAGGAGAGCAGGATAGATATCTTGCGGCAAATTGTGGCAAACTCAGACGACTTGAATGGTGAACCGTATCTATTCATTTCGAAGATGTGCCCCTTTCTAAGAAAGGATGAGGAACCGAGCCTATATCGTTGCGCGATAAATGATACGAAACCTCATCACTGTAGGAACTATCCTGATGATGGAGTCTGCGAGTATGTAGCTAATCCTTGACATCGTACGACTTATCAGAACCCAAACGTTAAGGGAAATTCGGGACGAGCGTAGCGTACGTCAGGGGCGTCTCGTTTTCGTTTAGCTTATGGCCACCCTATCTTGGCATGATGCTGACAACGACAGACGCCGTTTCAACTATATGGGCCTAATTATGTTGAGCACTCAGGCAGGGGCTGTGAACTCATACTATATATGTGCCTCTTCTACTCTATGCCGTGAAACTGATGCTTCATGGTGGTCTATGAAGTCAGCGCTGGTGAACTGGTCGTCTGTATGCCTCGATCTGCCTTCGGGAGGAATCATCATGCCACGATTTGAGCGACCAGCCATAGGCGAACGGGAGATCCGGGAAAAGGTTCTCAAGATGATCCAAAAGGTGTGTCCGAGGAGATATGGGGTAGAGTTCCGAAGAATCCGTCGATTAGGCGACTCGTGGGAAGCAGATGGAACCTATCGTTCACCAGATAGGGGAGCAGCTCGCAGATTCATGATCAGATTCAGCTCTCATGGAACTGTTAGGTACAAGGATATAGAGCCACCCTGAGCATGACTGACCATCGCGAAAGACGCTCTCTCCAGTTTTGCAGAGAACCTTGGAAGAAACCTAGGTTCCAGTGCTTCTAGGCTCCTGCCTCTCTTCTACCGTGGCGTAGGTTAAAGAGCGAGATACAGATCATATGTGTGGTGACTTCATTGAGAGCAGCGGCTTTCGAGGTTCTCCGAGCAAGACGGGGTAGGCCAAGCGGGCCTTGGCGTTCTATCGCTGATATGGTCTCGGTTGCTTACTTGGTTACAGTTGCGGAGAAGTATGGACTTGATACGTCGAAGTTTCTAGGGTGCATTCATGAGGCTTGGCTTCAAGGCGAATCTTTCTTCGATGGAATCTTGGTCAAACGGCGTCAGATGACTGGCCACGATGGGATATTTCTGATAACTCAGAACGAGAGAATAATGGCGCAACTCAGACTCAGATCAAACGTGCTGGAACATATAGGGAAGATCGACATCCAGAGCTTCAAGTCCAAAAATCGTCTTGCCGACCGAGAGATTAAACCCGAACCCAAGAACCTAATGATCAAAGACTTGAACTCTGAAGCCAAACGGTTCAATCTGGAGGCGAAGGTTACAGAGAAATCTGCGCCTAGAGTTGTTGCTTCAAAATGGGGGAAGGAGTTCCTGCTTTCGACTGTGACGATCAAGGATAGGAGCGGAACGATCAAGCTGCCGCTTTGGAACAATCAGGTGCACATGGTTTCGGTTGGAGATCTGTTGCGTATTGAGAATGCACGACTAGAAAGATTCCATGGAGAGCTTCAGGTCAGGGCCGACAAGTCCACCAAACTACAAGTAATTGAGAAAGAAAGATAATGAGACTAATCGTTAGGTGAGCTTCGCTCAGACTGCAAGCCATAGTGATATCCAAACAGGACTCTATAAGACCAGTCGGCATTGAATATCCAAAACTGAGCTACGAAACTCAGCACCAGACTCAATCCTAGCGCGCTAGTCTTCGAATTCTTCTAGGCTAGCATGAATAGACATGTAACTTCCCAAATGTCTTAGCTTGTGCTTGGTTCATGAAAGTGAATCATGCCATTAGTTGCATAGTCCTCGCTGTCGCCAACAGATCTATCCGCATGTCAGATGTATCCTGCCTCTTCTAGGATGTCGCGGTGTCCGCGTCCAAGATTCATTCTCCAGATTTCTGAGGGTGGCACGAATTTGATCTCTGCCCACCAAGGCTTGGCACGAGGAGCACTCTTCAGCAGAAGTTCATAGACGAAGCATATGTCCCAATGATTTCCCTTGAGCTTCTGATTCCAAAGTCTAAGTGGGCGAAGATGAGATTGAACTTCAACAAGCCTAGGCGTTCCCTTCAGTCCTGCCCATTCGTTAGCGATTCTCTTGGCCGCTCGATCCGGCGGCTCCTCCATCATTAGGTGTGTGGCAGGCAGAAGCCAAGCTCCTTCCTTCTCCAGCTCGGCAGCTTGCCATTTTGGGTACCCGCCTTTCCTTAGCCATGCTTCATGCGCACGAGGCCGGCCCAGAAGAATGGAGTCGCCGCATCTGGCGATTACGAATGCAGATAGGCACAGGCTAGTCTCTACCATGTGAATAAGCCTGCGAGGATTGTTCGGGCCCAGACGAGCCCAACGCTTCGTAACGGGCAGTGTGACCATTCTAATGAACCAACTCTGTCAAGAACTTCCGTCTATTTGACGCTTGTCATCATTAGGAAGAAATCCCTCACACTCCTCTCTTTCCCAGTCTACCGAATAAAGTCGATACGCCGACGTTCTATTGAAGCATTTCCAAGACTCTGCACTGCATGTTTCTGACATGAAATCTTCCTTCGTAGGATTTCGCCGCTTCCAAATCCTCTGGCTTCAGGTTTGATGCATCAAACATTCTTCCCACATCGTCAAGAGAATCGAAAACAAGCTGCTCTACAATCTCGTTTTCCTTGATCACTTGATCCGAACGGACTCTCTCGGTCGCGCATCTATAGGCCGTGTAGGACCTGCAGCCGTAGGCTTCCCAAGTCTTCTTGAGGATCCTGCTAGAGTACTCTACGAACTCCTGAATCTTGTCTTCCGGCACTTCAAATGAGAACTGAACAAGAAACATTCTTCCAGCTCACTTCTCCCATCCTTTCGTCAGGTAATCTCTACTCCTTACCCTTGAAGTCTTGGGAGGAGTCATCGGACCCTAACGGAACGCCTTACTTGTATTCACGTCAGTGCTACATTTTTGAGTACGTTCCTCTGGGACGAACAAGTGTTGAAATTACAGCCCTCCCATCACGAACGAGCGGGGGTTAAAGCCTTGGCGCTGGAAGGCGTAAAGATCCTTGGGACCCATTTGAAAGACGCTGCCCCCTTCGTTCTTCTGGCAATCACATCTGCAACATCGAGCGTGCTGGGCGGAGTCCTGCTATTGCTTCTTCTAAAGTGGAGTCAGCGCCGATCGCAAGACCGGTAGTGTCGATTCCCGCAATAATAGCCGTATCCACAGCGATATCCCGGGGATCCATTCCTCCGCAGCGATCAGACTTGGAACAGCCCCTTCTCTTCGAAGTGCTCTTCCTAGTCGAACGCCGGAGAGCTATCTTTTGCGAGGTCTGGGCTTCAGATAATGCAAGGGAGGCGAGGGCAAGCGGATAGCTGATATCTTAGCCGAAACATGAAGCTCATTAGCGCATACGCATATACTGGCCAGAACTCGCGATCTGGGATCAACCTTGCAGTCGGTTCAAGAGGTCAGGAATCAGAGAGATGTGACATTTGCTTCCGTGATATTTCCTAGCAAGTATTCGGAAGCACAAGCTTTGCTCCTGGCGGATAGCATTCGTAGCTTCGCAGGGACATTTTCCCATGCTCCGATTTGGTGCTTTACTCCAGAGTATGGACAGCAGGTCTCTGGAGCGGTCAGGGACAAGCTTCTCGCCCTAGATGTTTCCTTGCCCTCCTTCAAGATTTCATCGGAAGTTTTGCGATTTCCATTCGCAGGTTATGTCCTTGCTGCAGCTCTGGCTGAGTCTATGGCTTGCGGACAGACAGATTTCCTTGCATGGTTGGCCGCTGACACGGTTGTACTTCAAGAGCCGAAGGATTTCCTTCTGCAAGATGGCAAGGACTTGGGCGTGAGGCCTGTCCATCATACGCTTGTGGGCTCACACTATGATGAGCCGCTTGATCCTTTTTGGACATTGATCTACCGCTACTGCAGGGTTCCCGAAGACCGCATCTTCCCCATGACAACCGTCGTGGATGAGACAAGAATTAGGCCATACTTCAATGCTGGCTTGCTGGTCACCCGCCCAAGAAAGCGTCTGCTCAAGGCTTGGTGTGACACTTTCCTCAATGCATACAAGGAGCCCTCTTTCCAAGAATTCTATCGGAATGATGAGCGTTACGCAATATTCGTTCACCAAGCAATATTGGCAGGAGTAGTTCTAGCGACCCTTACGGCCGGCCAGATTCAAGAGTTGCCTCCGGAATACAACTATCCCCTCCACCTGTACGCAGATGACCGTACAAAGCGCTGTCCATCGTGCTTGGAGGACTTGACAACCTTCCGTTACGAAGGGTTCTTCAAGGATCCCGAATGGATGAAGAAGATCCCGGCGAGAGAGCCTCTGAAGCAGTGGCTCGCCGAGCGACTACCTCGATGATGTTTCGAGAAAGCCGCAAGGCGCCAGGCTACTTATATCAAACCTTATCGCACAGAATCTCGGACGGCAAATGAATGCAGAGAATGTCTTCTCGCTATCTTGGGACGGCCTGATCAAAGGAATGACGGCTAGCGTGTCTCTCCTACTCGTCACGCTCATGGCTATCTTCGCACTTGTCTTGGACAATCTCATTCTTACCGTCGGCATAATCCTCCTCTTTGTCTGCAGTCTGCTTATGCCACTCTTGTGGGCCCCGCAGCGTTACGCTGTCAAAGGCAACTTGGTTACGGTCAGAAGGCGAATAGGCGATGCAGAGATCTCCGTTGCGAAAGCGCCAGAACGATGGAAATGGGCATGGTGGGGCATGAGGCTGTTCGGGAGCGGCGGGCTATACGGATACTTCGGGCATTTCATATTCAAAGGAGTAGGCAGGGTTCGCATGTATGCGACGAATAGACACAGCTTGGTTCTCCTTGTAGATGAGAAAGGCAACAAGATTCTGGTCAGTCCGAACGAGCCTGAGAGATTCATCCGGCAACTTATGAAATCGCTTCCGAAAGTAGTGAATTCAGAAGCCGGTTGACGGTTGATGTAGCCGTCTTTGCCTGCTCGACTCTACCCCTCTTCTTTCTGGAGCAAGCCGCAGTCTGAGCATCTCCATATCTTGAACTCGATCTGGTTTATCACATACTTCCTGTTCCGGTGTTGACACTTCACCTTGCGTGATCGTTCCGGTTCGAGAACCACCGTTTCAGTTCTCTGAAGCTGAGCCATCCTTTGTCGATTCTCTCTTCGCGCAGCGATTATTCAATATTTTGACTCCATTGGAATAGGCGCTCCTTCCTCTGAAGCAGGGGGGGGGAGGCGCCTATTTCGCCTTATTCACTACCCGTACAGCAGACTGTTCTCACTCTATTGACATGCATGATACACTGAGCCTTTCCCCATGATGGAAAGGGGTTATTAGAACTTGACGAGATGCTATGTTGACGATTCGGATTGAGAAAGGATCTTGTTTACAAGGGCGCAGTCGTACTGATCGTTGGTTTGATTCTCGCAGCGTTGACGCAAGGTACCCACGAGGTAAGGGTTCAGGATCTGTCTATTGAGAGGAAGGATGGCCACAGTGTATACATAGGCAACCTGATGAGTGGGGAGGAGTTCAGTGCGGAATTTGTCTGTCACCAACCAGAAGGGAGGCTTCGCATGGTTCTGATAACGGCTTCCTGGTACGACAAGTGGAGAAGCGGCCAGGATGTCCCGAACACAGAGCTGCTTGGAGATGCCTATGGCCATCAAGGCAAGATAGCTTGGAGGGTTCGGGCCGACGATGCGTATGGCCTCGTACTGGTGCCGGACGGAGGAACAGCTAGCTGGCCGTTCGGCGTGAGCGTGAAGCTAGAGTCCAGAAGCGAAAGGGGAGCAGGATGGCACATGGGTATGGTACTGGTGTTCTGCGGAATTGCGGCGATGATTCTCGGTTTTGTAAGGAAAGCTCGCGTGCGCCATCCTAAATAGCGAACCAGACATTTTACCGGAGACAGAGAGTCTTAGCTCTGTTAACCGACTTAGGCACGCGCACTATGCTTGATGCGACTGGCAGGGCTTAGCCCTTGAGTAATTCTGTGTGTATGCCACCACATGAGGCCAAGATCGAATCTGCAGGCACTGTTGGCGTCTATGTCATCACAGACGCATGCTAGTTTTGAGGCGGTGTAGGTACAGCTATCTCGGGCAGAATCATTCTGCCTTCTAGCTGTTTCTTCTTCTCCTTCAACCCTTCTAGCTCTGTCTGCAGTTCGGCTGCCTTGGCTTCGAGGTCGTTGATCAATATTTTCTCTTCTAGTTCCAGTATCGCCTTATTCAGTTCGTCTTTCTCAGATTCTAGGACTTTTATCTTCTCTTCCAACTCGACCTTCTTGGTTGCGAGTTCCATGGCTTCCTCCCCGAACTATGGAGTGCCTTGCAGAGTTCTTAAGTCGTTTTACTCAGTCTGCTAAACTCCACCCGGCAATCATGGCATCATTTTGAGGGTTTCACGGCAAGATCAATATTCGGGGCGTTCCACGAGCGAACTTTACTAGGGTTGATCGATGAGCTGAGCTCGATAGATTATGACAGATGGGTTCGAGGATTCTTCCCCGATGAAGGAAGTCAGTAGTTCGTCGTCGTCTCATACGGTGCGGCAGTCGATTTGAACCATTGAATCTTGATCGCTCCATGTCTATGGTAACTCAGAAAAAGATAGGTCGAGCTTGTTTGGAACCTAGCCGAGAGTGAATTGGCTCTACTCCTTTTCAATGAACAGATTCGGAGCAGTTGCTTCTCTTCGAAGTGCCCTTCCCGGCCGAGCTTCTGAGAGCCCTCCTTCACGAAGAACGACCCGTCCGTTCACGATCACGTGTCTTATGCCTTCCGCAAACTGCCTCGGATTCTCATATGTAGCGGTGTCACGTATCTGTTGAGGATCAAAGATCACCAAGTCGGCGAAGGCGCCTTCCCTAACAATGCCTCGATCTCTGAGTCCAAAGATTGAAGCCGGGATAGAGGTCATCTTCCTGATCGCTTCTTCCAAAGGCAGCAACCGCTCCTCAATTGCGTATCTTCGGATAACTCTCGGGAAGGCTCCGTATGCGCGTGGATGCGGATTCCCAATGAGCAGGCCGTCTGTACAAATCGTTGAGCATCTATGGGCGACGACCCTGCGGACGTCGTCCTCTGAGATGTGGAACACCACCATCGAGACGGCCTCCTCGGATTCAAGGAGAAGGTCAGCCACCACCTGCGCCGGCGGCACCGAGAGTTCCTTCGAGATCTCGGCGATGCTCTTGCCTTCAACTTCTCTTCGAGCCTTACAGTACGTGATAAAAACCTTGTCCCAGCCAGCCAATTGAGCGTAGCTTCTCCAGCCGGGAAATCCTTCCTCAAGCTCCTTCATGATCCGTCCGCTCAGTTCAGAGTCCTTCAACCTCTCTCGAAGAGCCTTAGGCCCTCCCTCCAAAGCCCAAGGAGGCAATAGAGCAGAAAGCATCGTGCTTCCAGCAGTATACGGATACATATCACACGATACAGAAAGTCCTCGCGCTATCTCCGAATCGATCCTCTCCAATGTCTGCTTCGTCTTTCCCCAATTGCCTTTTCCAACAGCCTTGTGATGCGAAATGTGAAGCCGTATCCTCGATCTGCTTGAGATCCTGATTGCTTCGTCAACCGATTCCATCAATCGATCCGCTTCGTTTCTGAGGTGCGTTACATGGACGCCCCCATGTCTGGCTGCAACCCTGCAAAGCTCTGTTAGCTCGTTCTCGTCTGCGTAAGAGCTAAGGGCATAGATGAGCCCTGAAGATATGCCCACTGCACCCTGCATCATGGCGTCTGCCAGAAGCTCCTTCATCTGCTCAAGCTCCTCGTCGCTAGGAAGCCTCCGACCAAATCCAACCGTCATGGCACGTATGGTCCCGTTACCGACAAGCGAGGCGACATTGATTGCCGTATGCAGCTCCGATATTTCGTTGAGATACGAGTCGAATGTGTCCCATTCCCAGTCTTCGAGTTGACCTGCAAGCCCGGAGAGGTACCTGGCCAACTCCGGTTGAATCTCCTTGCGAATGGGGGCCACTGAGAACCCGTCTTGGCCAACGACCTCAGTCGTAATCCCTTGAGTGATCTTCGATTTCGCAAAGGGGTCGGAGAAGAGCAACAGATCAGAGTGACTGTGCGTGTCTATGAACCCCGGAGCAACAACCAAACCGCTCGCAGAAATGGTCTCGTCAGCAGCCTGGTCTGCGTCCAAGGATATGTGTGCGATCCTGTCTTCTGAGACGTAGACATTCGATCTTACTGGCGGATTTCCTAACCCATCGAAGACCAAACCGTCTAGTATTCTGATCTCATATCTCAATCGAAATCACTCCTTTGACACTTCGCGTCAATATGATAGATAACGAGAGGATAAGAAGCATCCATCTAAATACGGTATTAGCCTCTTACCTTCGTCAAGCCAATGTGCAATGGAGGAATAGCTGATGCCTGAACTCCCGGAGATCGTGAATCTGGCCCGACAGATGACGAAGGAGCTTCAAGGAAAACGGATCGCAGGCATTGAGTTGACTCAGCCCAAATGCCTCAACATACCGCCCGAAAGGTTCCGTCGAAGAATAGTCGGCAAGAGAATAGGAGAGACGAGAGCTCGCGGAAAATGGCTGTTTACAGAGTTGAACCCGTCCGGGCATTTGCTCTTGAACTTGGGGATGGGAGGAGACCTTCGCTACCACAAGAGAGCAAGCACCATCCCAGAGAAGTATCAGCTTCGACTGACGTTCGCCGACCACACTGCCCTGACCGCCACCTTCTGGTGGTTTGGCTACGTTCATCTCGTGTCGGATGAGGAACTGCTTGGAGACAAAATGACCTGGAGACTGGGTATCTCTCCAATCGAAGAGGGATTCGCTGTCGTGAACCTAAGGTCCATGCTTTCAGGAAGACGAGGCGCCATCAAGAGCTTCCTATTGGATCAGAAGAACATCGCTGGAATCGGCAATGTCTACATCCAAGACATCCTATTCAAAGCCGGACTTCATCCACTTCGAAGAATCGAGACGCTAACCGACTCCGAGATTCAAGCGCTCCACGGGGCCATGCTTGATGTCCTACGCAAGAGCATCAAGCTTGGCGGTCTCAGGTATGAGAGAGACCTTTACGGCCGCCGCGGAAGGTATAGCGCTGAACACTTCCTCGTAGGATACAAGGAGAACAAGCCCTGTCCCGCATGCGGAACGCTGATCGTCAAGATCAGAACGGGAAGTACCTCAAGCTACATCTGCCCGAAATGCCAGAAACTCTGAGCTATTTCCCTAGGGCAAACCTATGACTTGGAAACAATACAGTTGCATCAACCGAACTGATGCAAAGCATTGCTGACTTGTTGCTGGATTACTTGGACAGCGCTTGAAGTCTCTTATTCACTTCATCCCAATTGACGATGTTCCAGAACGCATCAATGAACTTAGCCCTATCGTTCTTGTAGTCAAGGTAGTAGGCATGCTCAAAGACATCCAGAACCATCAAGATTCTGAACATCGGATAGACGTTGGTGTTGTGCTTCTCCACCTGCATTATGATCGGTCTATTCGTCTGCCTGCAGAAAGTGAGCGCTGCCCACCCGGAACCTTCCACACTGGCGGCAGCCTGAGTGAACTCCTTCCTGAACATTTCAAAGCTTCCAAACTCTTGCTCCAAGGCGTTGCCTAGAGCCCCACCGGGCTTTCCACCGCCTTTACCAGTTGGCGCCAGGTTCTCCCAGAACAGTGAATGCAGCAGATGCCCCCCTATGTTGAAGGACAGCTCCTTCAAAGTGGATTTGACATCCAGATCAGTGCCCTCTTTGCGCGCCCTGTCCAGCCTCTGAAGAATCGCGTTTGCACCGTTCACGTATGCTTGATGATGCCTCTGATGGTGTATCTTCAACTGCTCCTCAGACATGTGAGGCACTAACTGACTGTATTCGTAAGGTAGTTTAGGCAAGACATACAACCTGCCCGCTTCCACAATAACGTCCTCCTATTCGGTTAAATAGTCAAAATCTGTTACGAGCACAAATATAAGCAAGATCCTACTTGGCAGGAAAGGGTTATTCGTGTAAGGGGCGATCCATTTGGTGAAAGAGATGGAGTACGAGGTCGAAGTAGACAGTCAAGGCAGAGTTGTACTTCCGGCTGAAATCAGGCAAGCCATAGGCATCATCGGTAAGGCCAAAGTGAAGGTGAGGATGAAGGGCATCGAGGTCACCATAACAGTCCTAGACGAGGGACTGAAGCATAGGGTTGAAGAGTGGTTCAGGAGGCTAAGCTCGATGAGAATTCAGCCGTTCACCGAGAAGGGCGAATATGGACCTTTGAGGTGGTACAGTGATGAATATGTCAGAAAGAAGCTTGGCATATCCTGAGGGCATAAGAGAGAATCGAGAATAGCGAAGGTCGAAAGATGCCACGGAACTTCGTAGGGAGATAACCGTAGCTACTTCTTGGCTTCTTCCTTTAGGGCGCGTCTGAGGATCTTTCCGATTGCCGTCTTGGGCAGCTGCTTGACGAATTCTATTTGCGCGGGCGCCTTGAAGCTTGCCATCTTTTCTTTACAGAACTGGATGATCTCCTCGGCAGTAGTCTTGCCTTCAAATCCTTCCTTGAGCACTATGAACGCCTTAACCGTCTCACCTCGATAAGGATCTGATACACCCACGACGCCTGTTTCCTTGACTGCCGGATGCTCATAGAGAACCTCCTCAACCTCTCTCGGCCAGACCTTCAGCCCTGAAACGTTGATCATGTCCTTCTTACGGTCGACGATGTAGAAGTATCCGTCCTCATCCTCCTTGGCTATGTCACCCGTGTAGAGCCAGCCGCTTCTAAGCGCGTATTTTGTTTCCTCAGGCTTATTCCAGTAGCCCGCCATGACCTGCGGTCCTCGAATGACGAGCTCACCGACCTCACTCGCGGGCAGATCCCTCTCACCAGTCTCTATGTCGACGATCTTTGCCTCAGTGTCTGGAAACGGGATCCCAATAGAGCCCGGTCGAACCTTCTCAGGCCTGTCGAGCGGGTTGCAATGCGTGACTGGACTCGTCTCAGTCAGCCCATACCCCTCGACAAGCCTACCACCTGTGATGGCTTCGAACTTTCGCATAACCTCTACTGGAAGGGCTGCGGCACCGGATATGCACAGCCGAACTGTTCTAAGGTTAAACTTGCCCGTTTCGGGGTGGTTGATGAGGGCGATGTACATGGTCGGCACACCAGGAAAGAGCGTGACGCCATATTTCTGGATCGCCTTCAACACCTCAAGCACTTCGAACCTAGGCTGGAGGACCATGCTTGCAGCTCTCAGAACTGGCATGTTCATCGCAACCGTCATGCCGAAGATATGAAAGTACGGCAGTACAGCAAGCATCACTTCGCCTCCTTCACGGAGCGTCGGAAGCCACGACCCAACCTGAAGCGCGTTCACAACAAGGTTACGATGCGTAAGCGTGGCGCCTTTCGGAACGCCCGTTGTTCCGCCCGTGTACTGGAACAGCGCCGCGTCGCTTTCAGGATCGATTGATACCTTAGGTGGAGCCTCACCATGTTTCGTCAGAAGCTCCTTCAGCGACATTGTCCCTGGGCACGGAACAGTCTTCAGCTTGCCTGTCACCTTCGCCAATTTCCCAAGCAAAGCCGGAAAGAAGTCTAGGACTGTTGTGGTGATCACGTTCCGAAGCTTCGTCTTCTCACGGATTGGCGCCAAATGCTCATAGAGGAGGTCGAGCGCCACGGCTGTCTCAGCTCCTGAATCATTCAACTGGAACTCCAGCTCACGTTCCTTGTAGAGAGGACTGCACGGCACAACAATGGCTCCGGCACGCAACGCACCGTAATAGCAGATTGGAAACTGCGGCACGTTCGGCAGAAAGAGCCCTACCCTATCACCTTTCCTAACGCCCAGGCTCGCAAGGGCTGAAGCAAAGCGGTCGCAGAGATCATCAAGCTCCCGGTACGTTATCTTCTTCCCGAAGAAGACGATCGCAGTGTTGTTCGGGTACTTCTTCGCAGTGGCGCCAAGGACTTCCGGGAGAGAAATTTCAGGGTAGGCTAGGTTTTGAGGGACTCCTTCAGGCCAATGTCTCAGCCAAGCCTTGGCCAAACGAAAACCTCAACCAAGCAATTATGCCCTTTAAGGATATATCTGCCCTTCCATCAAGAAACTTCCGCAAAGGGGTTGAGGGTCCAGTCTGAGCTAGTGCCTTGGCACAAGAAGTAGATAAGTCGCTGAGACTTGCGTCCCCGAAAATACTGTTTTCAGACTACGTCCTTGTGCAGCAGCTTGGGTTTGTGAAATTTTGGATAGCCAATGTTATGAGACTTCGGTCCTGCGTCATCATCGCGTGTATGTTGCTGGAATTCCAGTTTGAGACTGTCAGTAGGGTTCTTTGGTCGACGACAAGTGCGCAGCATTCACAGCGAAGGTGCTTCACCTGACGAAGCCCTTTGATCGGTGTCTTTCTGATTTGTGATGACGGAATGGCTAAGCCGACACTTACTCCGCGTTCGTCAGCCTTGAGCAGAGGCTCTCTGATCTCTTGCAGGATCTTCGGGCTGAAGATGAGTGCGATTATCTCTCTCTTGGCGTCTTGTATCAGGTTCTTCATCTTCTCTAGAACATTGCCAGTGCCCTTGATTATGTACGCGAGCTCAACGTCACTTGATCCCTGCGCTCGCAAATGTAGTGCTTCAAGCATCTGGAGAAGCGCATCGGCCTTGTGCAACTTCTCGACGTGATCTTGTGTGAGTTGGTCTTTCAGCCGAGACAGAGCTTCCTTAGGGCTAACTGCTTTGTAGAGATTTGGTGTTCCATATTGAACTGTGATCATTCCTTTGGATTGGAGTTCTTCAAGGGCGTAGTACACCTTCGAATCCGGGATGCCAGCCTCGTTGCATATTGTTGTTGCTGAGGCGCTGGGTCGAGAGATCAAAGCCAAAAACGCTGATGATGCGCTCGATGTAAGTCCAAGGGCCTTAAGTGCCGAACGAACGTTCTCTTTCAGGACTTGGTCTGATGGACTTCCAGCCTTGCTCAACGTGCCTGCTCCTTCTTGGTACAGGAGGTGGAGCAAGCCTTATATTCATTACTACTACCGGTCGTAAGTAGCAAGTTGGAGAGACAGGCTCAGTGATCTCAATTGGAATAGCCAAGAAGGAGGAAGCTCCAGCCATAATGGCTCTTCTCGAATCTTGCGAGCTCCCGCAAGATGGATTGAGCGATCACTTAGCAACCACGCTTGTGGCACGAGACTTGGGAAAGGTTGTGGGATGTGCAGCACTTGAACTCTATGGCGGTGACGCGCTGTTAAGATCTGTCGCGGTAGAAGAGTCGATGCGCGGCCGAGGGTTGGGTCGGCGCCTCACCATGTCCGCGATGGACTTGGCCAAGCGGCACGGTGTTGCAGATCTCTATCTGTTGACTCAAACCGCTAGCGAGTTCTTCTCCCACTTCGGCTTCAAACCGGCCTCCCGTTTGGATGTGCCGCGTAGGGTACAGAGTTCGGTCGAGTTCACAAAGGCTTGTCCGGTCAGTGCTTTGGTGATGAAGGTACGTCTGTGACTCAGAGAAAGAGTTCCATCTCCGATCTACTTACTGTCTCTACTAGGAGGGGTTAGAGAACGCTTATATCGGTGACTACTACCTCGTGATAGTAGAGTGAGATCCAGATGGGAGAGAAGTGCTGTTCCAGTTCCGCCGACATGAAACAGATTGTGAAGGAATCATACGGCAAGCGTTGGGCAGGAGAAGAAAGGTGCTGCGATGGGCCTGAGGATACCCTGTCGATGGTGCACCGTGCCCTCATCAGTGAGCTGTCGCCGAGAGAAGGCATGAAGGTTCTTGATGTCGGAAGTGGCACAGGAGAAGCAGTGCTTGAGATCGCTAAGAAGGTTGGGCCAAAAGGCAAGGCAGTGGGCATCGATTTCACTGAGGAAGGCATCGCGAAGGCTCAGAAGAAGGCGCGAAGTTTGGGGCTTGACGGAATCGCGGAGTTCCGACTCGCTGACGCCGAGAAACTTCCCTTTGAAGATGAGACTTTTGACGCCGTCGTCAGCGAATGTGTCGTGTGTCTTATCGCAGATAAACAGAAGGTTCTGAATGAAAAGGCTCGAGTGCTAAAGCCTGGTGGAAGGGTCATCATGCACGATGTGATCAACTGGGCACCAATGCCTGAAGCTGTGCAGAAGGATCCGAAGCTTTACTGCGGTTGCATAGGTGGAGCGGTGAGCATGAAAGACTACAAGTACATGATGGAGAAAGCTGGGCTTGCGGATATCAAGGCAGTTGACCATTCAGACCAGATTAGGAAACGATTAAACACTGGAATTCTGTCTGCAGCTCTTGAACTGCCTGAAAGCGACAAGGCCCTTAACGAGATCGTTGACTTTCTGCGCAGAGGCGGCATCGGATACGCTCTCTTCGTCGGAACAAAGCCAAAGAACTAGTCATACAAATGTTCCGTGTCGCCTTGGGTTGGCATCCTCTAGAGCAGGAAGAACGATAGACCGATCAGCACAAAGGCCGTCCCCGCGACCTTCGTCATTATGCTTCTATCAATTCTACTTAGAATGAGCTTGCCCAAGCAGATCGAGGCGACGGATAGCAGGGTTAAGGCAGTCATGGTTCCGACAAGAACCATCAACGGATCATATCTTGCCGCAAACAACGCCGAAGCAATCTGAGTCTTGTCACCCCACTCCGTCACGAAGATGAACGCAAAGCCTGAGAGAAACGAATTCTGGAAGCGTAGCTTAGTCTCTGCCCTAGCACCACTGTCTCTCAAGGTCAAGATTCCGAAGACCACGAAAACGATTCCTGAGGCTATCTTTACGTAGTTCACCGGAACGATGGTCGTGATCCATGAACCCACTAGGACCGCGACTCCATCTACCGCCAAGAAGGCAAGAAGAACTCCAAATAGCAGATGAAGATGCCTTGTCGTCTTTGAGGACAATAGAAGGATTGACAGCTGAGTCTTGTCGCCTAGCTCCGCCAGTCCTACAGCAACCAAGGGAACCAACATGTCAGCAATCATAATGAATCATTTACCGAATCATTTGGCGAAGATCAGGTAGACCTCATGTATAGTCGAGACTTCCGTGACAGTGACGCGATATCCCCGTTCCTTAAGAAAGGCCTCTAAGCTGACGCGCACCGTTTCATAAACGACTACTGTCACCCCTGGAATCAGCTGTCTCTCAACCGGCTTGTAGAGAGTCACAACGCTTTGACCTTTAGGAACGAGGAATACAGACGCGCCTCTCTCGGCCACAGCAAGAGCCTTGTAATCGAGTCCTCCGACAGGGCCTATGCTTAGATCTGGGTTTACCGTTCCTGAGATGAATACGTCCCCCTGTAGAGTCTGGTTGCGAATCGCTGCGATCATAGCTACTGTTATTCCCGCGCCAGCGCTCGGACCATCAACTACGTCAACATTCGAGTCAGCAATCACCGTCAATACTACGTCAGTGGTCGTCATCGACACCCCCGTGACGTTCTGGGCAACCAAAACCGCCGTCCTACCGCTAGTCTGAAGGTCAATTCCAACTCTAGGCTGAGTATTGATCAGAAGTCTCCCTTCCCCGTTCCTCAATTCAACCAGAACGGTCATAACCACTCCCTTGTATGAGACGGCCAGCGGCCCCTGTTCCATCTGCTGCACTGCAACTATATTCACAGACGACCTGCCGACTAGTCCGGCATGAGTTGGTCCCGAGCGGAAGAGTCTAGAGTAATAGTCTGCTTGAGCCTTGTAGTAGGCAAGTTGGTTCTGCAAGATCTCGCTCTGCTGCCTCACTCCTCCAAGATCCTCAGCCAACCTTCCGTTCTCTAGGATCAGACTGTCAACCTGTCTTCCGAGCATCGCCGTCCAGTAGAATAGAGCAACATTCATCACAAGGCTCAAGACAAGCACGATCTTCACGATGCTACGTCCGGTGCTTTCTCTGGGCGTCATCAACATGCATCGAAGCCTGACAGCTAATAAGACTAAGATAAGCTTAGCTCCAGGCTCAGGACGGAAAGTATTGCTTCCTTTTCAGATCGGTTCTTGAGTGTAGCGATCAATTGTTCATCTGTGGATCAACAAGCAGCAAGAGTATTCGCCTATTGTTCTCAGAACGTTACGAACGAGAACATTAAATCACATATCACGTCTTTCATCGCTGGTGTATCAGAGATGGTTGAGGACCGGCAACTGTCGGCAAACATCTCAAGCGTCTGCCATCGTCTGAGATGGCACCTTCTGTTCGTTTTTGTACTATACGTAGTTTCGTTCGCGGTAGGATATGTTGCAATTGCAGTGTCTCATCCCTTCGCCCTTAGCCTAAGAACAAGTATCCTCGAAATGATCACTAGGGACGCTCCTTTCACGACAGTAACCAACATCCTGAAGGCGAGGAATCTGCTCGCGGCGATAGCATTCACGTTTCTTGTAAACCTGAGTTCCGGAGCCTTCTTCTCAACAACTTTCCTTGGCGTTGTTCCTCTTCTCGGCTGCGGAGGGATATCACTAGTAACCATCTATCGTGGCTTCTCGCTTGGAGTCGTGTATCATGCGGTTCTCGCTCAGTCGCCGGCAGCGTTTGCGCTTGGCGTTGGAACTCTGATCCTTGAACTAGGTGGATACGTGTTCTCGGGAGCTGCAGGGATAGCCCTAAGCCTCGCCACGATCTTCCCGAAGCGATATGGCAATGAGAGTAGGTGGGGGGCATTCAAGAGAACTTGGCGTGATGTGACAACTCTATACATCGTAGTAGTGGTGCTTCTGCTTGCCGGCGCCGTCTGGGAGATGACAGGGCTATTTCTCCTAGTAGGGCAGACCTAGGCAATTCTAGGTCAATTCCTTGGGCGCTCCAACTGGTCCGCCTAGCAACGGGTTTCGACAACCCGAGATAGCAATCACCGTAGAGGTTGTCTAGTTCTCTGTCTGTCCAATGGTTCATGTAGGAGAAACAAACGTATTGGCGGCCAAGCCTGGGGCATCAAGATGAGGATCCGCTTCGAGTATTGGCTACTTGTCTCTTTCTTGCTGGGGGTCCTCATCGCGTACGTCGCTCCGACCAGAATCGACGCATTCTCCGTCATTGTTGATACTTTCATTACTGTCTTCATGTCTCTGGCACCAGTCATTGTCTTTGTGATCATCTTCAATTCTACCTGCTCGTTGATTTCCGAAAAAGATGTTGCGGGAACAGTGATTAGGGCATCTGTGGTATACTTTGTGTCTCTTGTCCTCGGATGTGCGCTATTCGCATCAATAGTTCTTTCATCTGTACTGCCTTCATCCTACTTTTCCGCGGGGCTCTCGTTCCATACCTTTGAATACATCGCGCAGATCATGTTAGCCAGCCTTCTTCGGCCAGTCACAATGGCTCTGATTCTGGGTGTGATTCTGGCCTTCGCATCTTCCCATACATCATTCTTCAGGATGGTCGCTGATCTCTCTAAGAGGATTTATGGGACCCAAGAGCAAGCCTTCAGACTTCTGCTCAAGGTCTTCCCAGCGATTGCGATGTCACTGGGTGGAACACTCTACTACAACCTTGGACGGGTGTCCCTAGAAGTCTACATAGTGGCTATGAGTTTGACATTGATTCTCGGCCTGGCCGCTTTGGCTACCATATTCATCCTAGTGCAAAGGGTCACGCACACAAGACTAGGAGACATATCAAGGTATTCGACTAGGATGTTTGCCGTCGGCCTGTCCACCGGGTCGTCATATGTTGCTCTGCCTCTGGCTCTCAAGATCTTCAGGGAACACTTCAACGTAAGCGAAAGCATCGGAGACCTTGTTCTTTCTCTCGGGGCCTCCCTGAATCGTTGCGGCAGCGTTATGGGAGTCCTCGTTGTGACGTTTGTGGCCGCACGCTACATAGGTATGGCGATCTCGTGGCAGCAGATGCTTCTGTTAGCCATCCCGGTTGCTCTCATAGGTTTCGGATCGCCGGGGATTCAGGGAGGAACACTGCTCGTTGCGATGCCCGTCATCCTGTACGTCATTACACCGTTAGACTCTGCGAAGTTTGTCGCTGTAGCCCTCGCCCTATTCGTAGGTGGGACGACGTTCATTCAGGCTGCCGTGAACAATGTAGCAAGCGGATACATCGCTCTTCTAGTCGGTGGCCGCATATCGAACGAAACTCCAATGAAGGCTCAGAGCCCAAAAACCCACAGAGCAGTAGGCGAGGCCTTTGAAGCTGGCACGAACCGAAAAAGACATGTGTATGAACATGCACACAATCAAAGACGGTGGGTTGATGGAGAAGGCCGATCCGAAGTGCCCTGGCTGTGACAGGGAGATGACTTTCTACTCAAGCGAAACTTTCTCGGAGCACTACATTTGTCCTGACTGCAACCGATTCCTTGTAGTTCCTAGACCTCTTGACTTCTACAGCAAGAACCCTTTCAAGCCGAAAAGATACTGACTGGGAGAACATCGACGAACGCAGTAACGAACCTTCACCTATCAGAGAGCGTGTTCAGAGATCTGGGTTTGGCAACTGAAAGAACGTCTGAACGATACGTTTGTTGGGAGCAGACGGTTCTTAGAATTCGGGGACGATGAAGAGGAAGGTGAGAGCAGCCGCAGAAGAGAAGGCACGACAGGACATTCTTCTGTCAAGGAGCTTCTATGATCGAGACACAGTTTTGGTCGCGCGGGAACTTCTTGGGAAGCTGATCGTTGTAGAACGGGACAAGAGAAGGGCCGCTCGGATTGTTGAAACGGAAGCGTACGTGACCGGTGACCCGGCTAATCATGCTTTCAGAGGCCAGACGAAACGGAATAGAAGCATGTTCAAGGACCCGGGGACGCTCTATGTTTACACTGTGCACGCCCAGAACTGTATGAATGCGGTTACGAAGCGGGGCGAAGCTGTGCTCATAAGAGCAGCCCAGCCCATAGAAGACATGAGCGAGAGAACTTCCGGTCCGGGCCTTCTGTGTAGAGCGATGGGAATAACTCGTGAGGATGACGGGAAGCCTCTGCTTCGATGTGAGATCTCAATCAGAGACGACGGATACAGACCTGCGTCAATAGCCTCGTCTCCGCGCATAGGGGTAACAAGATGGAAAGATCGCCACCTCAGATTTTTCATCAAGGACAACCCCTTCGTCTCGAAGCAAATGAGACAGCCTCGGCTGAAATGTTAGCCTTATAATTCCACGGCTGGACGCTTACATGAGGGTCTCAAATGACATATGAGATTCCGCTATCAGTTTTCGAAGATAGATTCAGGAGAATACGTGAATATCTCAAAGGACATGACTTGAACGCGCTCATGGTATTTGAGAGTCTGAACCTCACGTACGTGTCTGGATTCATAGATGATACAAGAAACCCCGCAGAGAGGCCCATTGTCTGCGTAGTTCCTCACAACGCAGAACCCTTTATGGTACTCTGCGAACTGTCCACAAATCATGCGCTCTACGAAATCCAAAAGGGAACATCTGCGGTTAGAGACATAAGGTTCTACACGGAGCATCCGAGGCAGGTGAATAGAACCCATCTCGTGCTGCAATGGGCCGATATGGTTTCAGACATCCTTGACGAGAGGAAATGCCTCCATGGAAAGATCGGCGTAGACATGAGACCTGCAACGGTCAGCCCGGAACTAGTTGCCAAGCTCTCCCAGACAACGCTGATTGACGCGTCGAATCTTCTGCGAGAGATGCGCTTGATAAAGTGCGAGGAGGAGCTTGATCTGATCAGAAAGTGCGGCCCTATCAGCGACATAGGACAGAAGATCCTCATGAGCGAAATTCAAACTGGGAAATCGCAACTTGAGGTTGGAGTAGAAGCCACAAAAGCCATGCAACGAGAAGCCGCCTCAAGATACCCTGATGGCGCCATAGAGATCAGAGCCATGGTTATGGGTTCGGGCCCCACTTTCAGCCCCATGCCCCATACGACAAGAGGAGTGGGCAGGAAAATCGAGAAGGGCGACACCCTAATCGACATCACAGCTGCTCGTCTGAATGCATATGGCGTAGAGAACGAAAGAACGTTCATCGTTGGAGATCCGACTGAGAAGCAGGAGAAGATCTTCAACGTAATGGTGGACGCTCAACAGAAGGCCTTCGAAGCCGAAAGGCCAGGCAACAAACTCTCCGATGTAGACGCAGCGGCACAGAAGGTGATCGAGGACGCGGGGTACGGTGAGTATATCATGCATAGGACTTTCCACGGTATGGGCCTAGGAGGCCACGAGTACCCCTACTACACACCCTTCATGGATCGAAGAATTGAGCCGGGGATGGTTCTCTCATGTGAACCCGGAATCTACATCCGTGGATTCGGCGGATTCAGACATTCAGATACTGTTATCGTCACTGAGAAAGGCCCCGAACGAGTCACAAAGTTTCCAAGAGACTTGGATTCGCTCACGGTCACGGCGTAGCCTCGTTGGACGCGGGCGCTCCCGTCCCGATTACTGGTCTCCTGTCGGCTGGTAATCCATTTGTTCCCTTATTCTCTCCTTGGCTTCGACGCCGCTGAACTTCTCACACAGGTATAAACCCAGGTCGATTGAGGAAGTAACGCCTTGTGCCGTTATCACATCGCCTTCATCAACAATTCGCTTGTCAACAACTTGATCACAGAACCTCTCAAGTTCATTGAACGCGCTTCTGTGGGTGGTGGCCTTCCTTCCTCTCAGAAAACCAGCAGCGCCCAAGAGAAGTGAGCCTGTGCAGACGGAGACCTTGAATTTACAGGGTGCAGCACTCCTTAACCATTTGATGAATTCGTCATCGCGGACTAGTCTTCGTGAACCGAATCCTCCGGGCACAATGATCATATCGTAGTCGCCGAGAGATCCTCCGATCTTAGTCGGTGCGAAGCGGAGCCCTGTGCCATCAGACACTTCACCAGTAAGGGCACAAACCTCCCACTCAAAATCCGGCATGAACTCCATCGTCCTGAGTCGAGTCAACGGGTCGTAAACGCCGATAAAGTCAAGTGAAGTCATTCCATCATAGATGATAAATGCAACTCTCAGCTTGACCACCATGTGAGATGTGCTAGTCGTCCCTTCCTTTGAAAAGTTTGCCTAGTGCCTTGTCGTAGACCAAGAGAAGCCTTGTTAGGCCCGTCTCATGCTATCAGGTAAGATCCTCGCGTGAATTCTTAGTCTTGAGGTCAACCATCTCCGAAAAAAGCCTCTTACTAGAAAAGGTAAGGCTCGTAGCACGAACTTTCGTGTGTCAATCTGGGAATGTTTTGATGGGTAGCGAGCAGGGATAGGAACATCCTTCACCTTGCAATCGGCGATGGCAAGACGAATCAACATGTCATTCTCAAACATGTATCCTTTCGTGATATCATCGAGATCGAGCTTCCTTAGTGCACTCGTCCGGATTGCAGTATACCCATTCTGAGAATCGGAGATGTCCCAGTAGCCCGATGCGAATTTGGTCATAGACGACAGCAGGAGGTTGCCGATGATTCGCATTCTGGGCATACCATTGGCGTGCCCTTTCAAAATGAAACGGTTTCCTTTCGCGTAGTCATATTCCTCCTCGACAACGGCGCTAAGAAGATAGGGTAGATATGCCGGGTCCATCTGTCCGTCGCCTGCCATGACGATATTAACATCGCTTCCTAGCTCGAGCGAAGCTTTGTGTCCGGTAAGTATTGCGCCCCCAACCCCAAGATTCTCCTTGTGCCGGATCGCTTTGATTCTCGAGTCTCCTGTCGTTGACGCAGCTTGAAATGTTCCATCGCTGCTGGCGTCATCAACAACAACTATGTGATCCACAAAGTCTGGTACGGACCCTATCACTCCGCGTATCGCGTTTTCCTCGTTACGGGCCGGAACAACAACCGATATCCGAAAACCCTTATACAAGTCCTTATTCACTCAGAACTTCAGAAGCCTGTTCGTCAAACCCTCAGGCATCTCCACCCAGATCAGTAATCTCGATCGTTGCCAACTGGTCATATTCTCCTGTACTCGTTTAAATAATCTGCACTTCGGATGACTATTGAATTGGTGAAGAATACTGGGCCCCGAAGAAGTCGTCAAGTATGGTTCCACAACCATTCAAAAGCACGTCGCCCTTGTCATCGTCACAATGGCGGCTCTAGTCTCAGCATTATTCAGCTTTGGGAGAGGCTTTCCTGACTCGACCCTATACCGGGAGTACTCACTCTTCATTCTCGGAAAGAGTCCTACCTTCGACGAGATTGTTGTGATGAGGCCTATGCTCCCCCTGATCTCAAGCATCATTTCTCTTCTCATCGGAGATCTTGACTTGAGCTACGCGCTGGCGAACACTGTATTCGGCGTTCTCGGCACATTAGTTTCATACAAGCTGGGTAAGTCCATCTTCAAGAGTGAAGAAACAGGTGTGCTAGCTGCCGTCCTCTACGCAACATCCCCTACGATGCTCTGGTTTGGAGCAGCGGTGCTCGTGGACACCCCAGCATATTTCTTCATAGGTCTAGTGGCGCTCCTTGCTCTCGAGCCGATCAAACAGTTTCAGCCAAGATGGAGAACGTTTCTGCAGGAAACCGTAGTTGCCACAGGTATTCTATTCAAAGAAAGTGTTGTATTTGCTCTCTTGTTTCTGTTGTTGGCAAGGTTTCGCCAAAAGAAGGGATTCAAGACTGCATTGGCATCTATTCTTCTGGCCATTACTATCGAAGCAGGAATGTTGGCGCTTCTGTCGCTGGACCCACTTGTATTCGTTCGGAAATTCCTTCTTGCCAAGCAATATTCCAGCTCGTATGAATACTCGACGTGGGGAATAATTCCTCTTGTAAAGAGCTTCATCAATGCCTTTGTTCCGTATTTCCCTGGGATCGCGCGATATACTCTGTATCCGATTCTGGTTGCGATTGGATTTCTATCTGCAAAGTCTACACCAAGAAACATGCTCATTGCCTGCCTAGCTTTTCTCTCAGTCAATGCGATCATCTGGCCCGTCATGACATACAGGTTCGCCTTCGTAACTTGGCCTGCAATAGTACCGTTGCTAGCAGCTGGCATGACGAAGTCATTCCAAAGGCTTTGTTCTTGGCTGGGTTTGCCCAAGTATTACGGCGTCCTAGGAACCTATCTAGCCGTGGTCTCAGGCACGGTGCTAACAATTACGGCGATAAACAAAATGCTTCTCAGTCCACAATAGTAGCTGTCAGAGATCAGTTGAAACGCTGAAGAAAGAAGGACTCATGTTCGATTGATGAAAAAGACAACAACTAGAGTGGGAGTGCGTTCGCGTATCAAGAAGATGCTTGGCCTGCTCGTTTCATATTCATTGGTTGGCAAGACCATGAATGCGGAGATTGTTCCTGACAAGGGAGACATCGCAACAGGGCTCATGTTCCGAGCGGGTCCGGTACGAAGGGTTCATCCATTGCCTCTCACAACGAGAACATTGAGCCCATTCTGTCTGAGGAAAACTAATCGGATTTCCATCGGTGGGTTCTTGCTTCACTGTAGGATGTCTAGAACAGGGTCATCAACCTGGCTTAAGTACTGGTACGGGAAGACGGAAGGAAGCGCTGTGCCAGAATGCGGTCTGCTGGCTTACATGCCTCCTCTTCGCTGCATCTTCTTTTTCTTCTTCCAATCTTCAACATAGAGGCGGCAATTCATCTTTTGGTCGCATTTTCTGCATTCAGGTCTGAGAGATCCCCAGTTACGTCCACAGGGAAGCCCTGAAGGCTTTACCTCAGCCATAACCATCACACGCAGAGCTAGACAGGCGCGGGAGTAATTAATCTATTGGAGAGCCAAAATGCTTGTGCTGCTAGACTCTGGCTAAGCCAAGCGCCAACTGTCTCTCAAAATCTTCTTCAAGCTGAGATACCGCAGAGAGAGTTCGTGAGACCTGGAGGAAGCCCTTCTGTGCTCCGCGAAGTTGGGCCTCGCCGTAAAGTCTAGCTTGGCTCATCCTGATCTCTGATGCCCTCAAAAGATCCGGATTTGCAAAAGGTGCTTCCTTGATGAAGAGCGAGCTGTCAAAGCATCTCTGAGCTGAGACTCTGAAGGTGAAGGTTGAGTAGAAACGCAGCCAACGTGACGATCGTTTCCTGTTCACGTCTTCGGCTAACCTCTGAATCGCTGTCGATCCACCACAGTAAAGAACCCGTTTTCCTCTTCTTACCTCTTGCTTCTCTCGCAGGTTTCTTAGACCTAACCGCAGAGCCGATTCGTAGATGTATTTTCTCGACGGCTTCCCTCTTTTCCTTCCTACAGTCCAGAGAGAGTAGGAACCACGTTTGTACCGTATACTATCGGCTTTCCATGCCTTGAGGAAGTCAGCAGTCGGGATCGGAACGCGAACGTATCCATCCGGGTCATTCACGATCAGATCCCCATCTCTTATTTCCGTTGCAACGACATAGTGATCCGAACCAAGTTTGAACTTGTGATACGGATCGTATGTAAGAAAGCCCATGTCAACTGGACCGATAAGGGCAACGTCCTTCTTTAGAGTTCGTCTGAGAAATCTCAGAGCTTCGCTACTGTTGGAGAAGGATCTGAACTTGCTGTCATATTTCAGCAGTTTCAATGCTCGACCTACGCCGACATGAGGGTTGTACCCGTTTACAGCAAATCCTCCTCCATCTTCAGGAATATAGACGAAGCCAAAGGGGGTGGTAGTGACGCACTCGATGAATGGTAATGGGTAGTGGTCGCCTTTCAACTGGAGTATCATTGTCAGGCACTTAGAGTAGCAGTAGCTCATTCTCCCGACGAACGAATCAACCGATCTCACCATTGCTGAACGCCGAGTATCAAAGCTCGAACAAATATACGACATCTAGTTTCATAAGTTACGCGTTCCAGTGTCATGGACACTATTCGGTGATCAAATAACTCAGCTCACTCACGATCTGCTTAGATTTATAGAGAAGATATGCAACTAGGCGAGTTTGATACACATGTCGCAAACTGTCAAGCAGAAAGTTCTGGACTGGATATCTGAAAATGAGTCAAGAATCATTGAAGTCAGCGATAGAATATGGGAGTTCGCGGAACTCGGGTTAAAGGAGTTCAAATCTTCATCCCTGCTCGCTGAGGAACTGAGGAAGGCAGGGTTCAAGATCGAGATGGGCGTGGCGGGGATGCCTACTGCGTTTGTGGCGACCTACGGTTCAGGTGAACCGGTCATAGGAGTGATGGGAGAGTACGATGCGCTTCCAGGGTTGTCGCAGAAACCTCTTCCGACGAAGGAACCGTTAGTTGAAGGAGCTCCAGGCCATGGTTGCGGCCATAATATCCATGGGGCGTCAGGGATGGCTGGGGCAGTGGGTGCGAAGATGGTTATGGAGGCAAACGGAATGAAGGGGACTCTCAAGTTCTTCGGGACCCCTGCGGAGGAAAGCGCAAGCGGTAAGGTCTTCATGGTCAGAGAGGGCGTCTTCGACTGTGTGGACGCCGTATTGAGCCATCATCCTGGTTCAATGAATACCGGTGGCCTTGCAAGTAGTTTAGCCAACAATTCAGTCAAATTCCACTTCTATGGGGTTTCGTCTCATGCCGCTGGTTCGCCGGAGCAGGGACGAAGCGCGATGGACGCCGTTGAGCTGATGAATATCGGCGTAAACTTCCTGCGGGAACACGTCATCCAAGAGGCCCGAATTCACTATGTGGTTGAGGCTGGCGGAGACCAACCGAACGTCGTCCCAGCATACGCTCGGTCATGGTACCTGATACGCGCCCCGGAAAGAGACCAAGTTGACCTGATTTACAATCAGGTTCTTGAGATAGCCAGAGGCGCCACAATGATGACCGGAACCACTCACAAAGTGGAGTTCATCAAAGGCGTATACAACAAGCTTACCAACCGGGTCCTCAGTGAACTCGTAGTCAGCAACATGCGCGAGATCGGAGCACCCAAATACACGGAAGAGGAGCAGCGCTTCGCGAAACAGATAGCCAAAACAATTACGCCTGAAATGAAACGAGGCTCTCTACGGAAGTCCAAGAGGCCTGGATGGGAGAAGCTAATTGATGTTGATTTGGATCAGAGCATTCCTGACGCGTGGAACGAGGGAGAGGTGAGTCCGGGCTCAACAGATGTGTCGGACGTTAGCTGGAAGGCCCCGACGATGGAGTTTGGAACGGCGACATTCGTGCTAGGAACTCCAGGCCACTCATGGCAGAACACAGCCCAGTCAGGCATGGGCATAGGGCACAAGTCACTGCTCTTCGCTGCAAAAACCATCTCAGCGTCCGTTATTGACCTGTTGACCAAACCGGAACTGTTGAAGAAAGCCAAAGATGAGTTTGAACAGAGGCTCGCGGGAAGAGTCTACAAGTCACCCTTGCCTCCTGAAGTCAAGCCACCTCTAGACCTGTGGTCCAAGTAGAATCGTAGATACTTGCGCCGCATCTCTCACAACGAAGTTCCTTGACCGTCCAACGTGTAGACTTGCCGACCGTCTTAGCGACACCTTTGGTTGCGGCAATGCTTGGAGGAAAGAATATTTGCTTCGAATGATCATTGATGCCTACGCTAGGTGGACTGTTTGCCAGTTGAAGTTTTGACGAAAGAGGAGATTGAAAGGATCGTCGAAGAGAAGATTAGGCAAATGTTGGCTGAAAAGGCGCCTGCGTCACAAGCAGAAGACGAGACGAAGGTTGAGATCGCCAAGCTGAAGGCTCAAATCGCCGAAATGAGCGGCCGAATCAGCGAGCTGTCAGCGAAACCTGCCGCTGGGGCTGTGCCAGCACCCAATATCGAAGACATCTTGAGAAGCGAACTCGGGGGGCTCGCAGAATTGCTTGAGATTCGAAGCCAACCGGATCAACTGACTCTGAGACCGAGACGATATCTTGGCTCACAGGATTTCAGATCGGTAAGCGAGGTTCTAAGGAGACACGGCGGATTTTGGTCGTCCATGAACAGAACTTTCATAATCCGAAAGGCCAGAAGATGACGGCTTGAATAATCAAGGCATGGGGCAACGCCACGGACTGTCATCCGGGCAGCTCACTTAGCAATTGGTCTAGATCTTCTCCAACATATTTCCCGCTATATCCACCTTCCAGAACGCCGAATGTGTGCCTTCCCAGAGCCCGAACTTTCTTTCCGATCTCTCGGAAGCAATTCGAACTCAAACCCAACGAAGCTAAGTCTCCATTGTGACAGTCGAAGCCCGCTGAGATAGCGACTACCTCCACGTTTTCCATATCGACGTGATTCAACGCCTTGTCCAAAGTCCTAAGATACGATTCGTCTCCCGGAGGCGTAAAGAAGGGAAAGTTCAGGCAGTTCCCCGCTGATTCATAACCCGTACCCGGATAGATGCCGACTCTGTGTAAAGATATGACTTTGACGCTGGGGTCTCCATGGAAGATCTCCTCAGATCCGTTGCCATGGTGTCCATCAATGTCCAAGATTAGTGTCGGTTTGTTAAGGTACCTGACCGCAACTGCCACGTTGTTGAGATAGCAAAACCCCAATGTGGGAGCGCCCAAAGCCTTTCCGTTTCTTCCAGCATGGTGGCCGGGTGGCCTCATTAGAGAAAAGGCTAGCTCGCTTGCCGCAACGATCGCTCCTCCAGCACTGAGACTTGCGTACTCGTAGATATTTCTGCCACCTGGAGTGTCTCCATCGAAGAAGCCTCCCTTCCTCACTCTTTCGACCCATGCCTCACTGTGAGCTTTGAGAAGGTCATCCTGAGAGGCGTATTCAGGCTCAAGAAACTCGTAGCCCCTGCTCTTGAGGATCTCGTGGGCTATTCTCACTCTCTCCGGATCTTCGATATGCCCGAAATACGAGTAATCCAGACATCTCCCTGAGAAAACGACTCTCTTCATGGGTACAAGTAGACTACCGGAACATAAATCGCTTGCATCACTTGAGCAACATTCGCCTGTAGGGATCTCGACGCGCTCATTCCCTCTCTTCGATAGGTGCACGCTCAGGCAACTGAGAGTACCTTCCGTCTGCCGTTCTATAGACTGCCAGCCTGCCCAATGTCTGCCAGCCAGTATCTGAAGGATGTCGAACCTGAACCGTGAACACTTCGGCTGTAGGATCCGTCTTACCAGGCCAGATTGTTAAGCTTAAGAAATCTCCATTGGGTAATCTGGCTGAAAAGCGAGCCTTGGGCAAAGATTTGCTTGACAATCTCCAATCCACCAAACGTAAACGTATGATCGTCCTTGTGTAATAAATGAACGGTTCCGTTCAGCACAGCGGTGACTCGTTCTTGAGAAAGCAGTTCCTGAGAAGGAATTCTCGCACCATCAATTCTTCGCAAGCATCGATGGCGAGAGAATTGTGGCATATTCTGAGCTTCACAATGGGCCCCATATCAAGCGGCAGACTACCGTTAGTCATATTACCTGTCCACGTTCAAAATTGATCGAGGGATCAGTAATGAAGACGGAGAGAATACTATACTTTGACTCACCTGGCAAAGAGAACACAGAGGAAACCATGAAAGCTGCGCTCGAAAGAGCACAGGCGTTGAACATCAAGGATATTGTTGTTGCCTCAACGACGGGAGCCACGGGAGTAAGGGCTTGTGAGGTTTTCAAAGGCTTCAATGTTGTGGTTGTTACACATCATGTCGGGTTCCGTGAGCCCGGCGTACCCCAACTCTTGAAGCCCAATGAGGAGAAGATCAAGTCCCTAGGCGGCAAGATCTTCACTGGTATCCACGGCCTCTCAGGAGTTGAGCGCGCGATAAGGACCAAGTGGAACACGGTTCAACCCGTTGAAATAATCGCTGACGCGTTGAGGCTTTTTGGCGAGGGCGCAAAGGTCTGTGTTGAAATAGTCATAATGGCAGCTGACGCCGGACTAGTACCGGTGGACAAGGACATTGTTGCCATTGCAGGATCAGGGTCAGGAGCCGATACCGCGTTCGTTGTAACCCCTGTGCATGCGAACAACCTATTCAAGATGACTGTGCGCGAGATTGTCTGTAAACCTAGGACCAGAGCCTAAGCGAGATTCCAGTCTCTGATCAGAAGTTTCCAAGCCACCCCTGATCTTTCCCCTCTTCATTCAGCACAGAGACGAAGGAGATAACCCTGTTCTTCTCTTCTTGACCGGCAGAGTAGATGTTTCTACAGCGAAGGGTAAACTTTCGATTGCATTTTTCGCACAAGACCAGATATGAAACGGCATCTTCGCCTCTTCCAAGGTTCCTGACTGATCGTTCCAGTAGTTTCAGAGAAGATAGATCATCATTAAGGCAGTATTGACACTGCTTCAGCTTGATCTGTTCTACCCCTCTTGTACCAAGCGGGATCATCACAAACTCCGGAAGCTCATCCAGTGACGCCTGAGCTGGTTCTTGGCTACTCGTTGGCTCAACCTCCAGATGAACTTGATCAAAGAAGCAATTTTCCGACAGAGATCAAATCGCGTAGGCTGACTATGCCTACAAGTCGCTCCTTCTCGATTACAGGAAGATGCCGGACTTTATGCGTTCTCATCAGAACGAATGCCTCTGTAATGGTGGTCGTCGGCTCGCATGTAACTGCAGGTTTACTCATGCCATCAGAAACCTTGGAACTCCTTGAATCATAGCCTTTCGCAGCCATTCTCAAGAAGTCTCGTTCAGTGAGTATCCCGACTACTCGTTCACGGTCGATCACGACGAGGCTGCCTATGTTCTTCTCCTCCATGATCTTGGCCGCCTCGACTAGTGTACTGTCAGGTGACGTAGTTACTACGCCGGTGACCATTATCTCCTTGACTCGATTTAGCATCTCAGGAAACAATCAACCCGCTCCTAGGACTGCTTTTGAGGAGTTTATGCCTCATTCAATCTGTCTTTGCCAACGGTATTAAATCCTTGTGCGCAAATCAAGAGACATCCAACAGATGTCCTCGCCTCTGTGATGTCCCGTCAAGAGGAACATTCTGGCCAACCTCTTGGTATGACACCGGGTTTGTCCGCTTGAGGTGCATTCAGAGGATACGCAGCTTTCAACCGTCCAGAGATAGTCTTTGAATATCTGAAAGGTATGCGGTCAATTCTCTGTGCTTGGTCTTGGAACTCACAGATGACATGTCTGCAATGTTCTCCTATTGTACCATCCTTCTCGGGATGTTCAGCCGTGAAGTCGTCTACGGCTTCTCTTTGGCAGCATGCTTAGTTGTCTGCCTATTCTCTGTTGTCTCATATGCCGCTACAGGGACAGGGTTTGCGATCGCCTTCGCAACCTGCTCACTCAAGATTGGGGCTCTGATTGCCAGAAGGCTTTAATATAATATGACAACATTTTCATATGAGGTAGATGTCAAATGAAGCGCGGGCTGAACACAACATGCAATCTATTCTTCTCAACACTGTCAAACCCTACGCGGCTCGCAATAGTAGAGCTGCTGCGCAAAGGGCCAAGGAACGTTACGGAGATCTCGAAAGCGCTGGCACAGGATCAGACTATGATCTCACACAACCTTCGCCCGCTTGTCAGGTGCCGGTTCGTATTCGCTGAGAGAAGGTGGAAAGAGAAAGTCTACTCACTCAACGAGGAAAGCATGGAGCCTCTCTTCGACCTCATCGTCAACCACGCCCGGAAGTATTGTCCGAGAAGAGGAAAGTGTCTGGAGGCCAGATGAATGGTCCAGAGAAGCATAGTGAAGATCGACGAAGACCTTTGCAACGGTTGTGGAAAATGCGTCGTTCCATGCGTGGAGGGAGCAATCACGATCGTTAATGGCAAGGCAAGGGTTCAAAGGGAAGAACTCTGCGATGGGCTTGGATACTGCGTAGGTATATGCCCGACCGGAGCTCTATCAATTGAAGAAAAGGAGACAGTTGCCTTCAACGAGAAGGCGGCCAGTGAGCAGCATCTAGTCAGCCAGAGGATCACAGCCTCATGCTTCAAATGCAAGGCCACTGAGGACGAGAGGGCGCTCTTCCCTGTCAGAATTAAGGGCAGAAGTGAATGGGTCTGCGCAAGATGCATACCTCAACTAATTCATGGCTAGAGGAGGATATGAGTGAACAGCTATCTAACGTGCCCTGGAATAAGCAAGTTTGTCAGACCGACACCTGAGCATCTCACTTGTCCAAAGTGCTTCACGCATGTTGAGATCTGGAGCGATGAGCAGGAAGCGAAATGCGACAAGTGTGGGACCACTGTCTCAAGAGCTGTCACATCTTGCCTTGACTACTGTGAGTTTGCTGAGAAGTGCAAGAAGATAATTGAAGAGAAGAAAATCGCGAGGTGAATGGTGAATGGCTGAGACTTCGATCCGTAAGGAAGAGCTGAAGAGAATTCTTCGAGGGCTCAGGTCTGAGTCTGATGTCGTCAATCGTCTAGGACTGCTTTATGAGTCTTGGCCGTAGCAGGAAGTACGTTACGGCTGCACCCATCAGAACGCAAAATACTGCAATCAGAACTCCGCCAAGCAACCACAGGACTTCCCTTGGTAATGTCCTTCCTGTGACCGTGACGGATATTTGAGCCTCCACCTCGAGCTTCTCGCCGGTCCACCATGAACTCGCTCTCACCGCATAGCTATCTTCGATCTCTGGTTTCCAGAATACCATTTGATGCAGGTCACTGTCCGTTCTCCATTGCCAAGCCACCATGCGGACGCCCTTTGAGTCAAAGATCTCTAACCTGACCTCGTGGAAATGCACAACCGTTATCTCAACACATCCTGGCAGCAGATGGATGAAATCGACATCTATTGCCAAGGTTTCGTCAACCCGGCATGTGTTCGCACTTGTTCGGATGGATACTTTCCGACAGGGCTTAGGTCGTAGGACTATCTGAAGGTCGAAATCAAGATCGACCAGCGCTCCTGAGTACTTGACGGCAGTGAACCAGGTCTGACCGGTAAACAGCTTCTTCATCTGTGGATCTATGTTATCCAAGTCTTGGGAGGATATCTGAAACTGGACTGCTTGTTCAGAGGGAGCATATCGGCCTAGACGCATTTTTGGAGGGATATTGGTGTCCTTGACGGGGTCGGAGGTTATCAGATAGAGAATTACTTCGGTCTGTCCCTTCGCGACCGATGATACTTTCAATGGATAGTATAGGCTTGGGCTTTGGAATTGATACGTCAGCGGCTCAAGGCTTCTTGCAGCAGGGTAAAGGTCGACAAGGTCGAACACCCAGTACCTGAACTCTCTCGCCAAGTAGTCTCCAAGGATCTGTTTAGTGTCCTCGGTGACCGCTATGTGTTTGCCTAATCCGTTCCTTTCCATGTAATCTGACATGAAGTTGGCCAGTTCGATCAATGATGTTGCTTTCACAATCGTGACATCATGGGCGCCTATCTTCTCGTGAAAGACTACTTCAAGGCCTCCTTTGTATTGAGTGGCAACTAGGCGCGGCATATTCTTGATCATGAGGTTCTGAACAGCTTGGAAAGAATCGAAGGTCGCCTTCTCGACAGTCGGCTGAGATGGAAGAGGTAGAACCTCCAGAACCTTCGTTTCGACATGGGCGTACATGTCTGTTGAGAGGATCAATCGCTCTATTTCTCCATTCCAAGCAATGATCGCCTTCTGCCCAGGTCCATACACGTGAACGTCTTTGATGGGCAGGATGCATCTATCTGCGTGAGTCGTTTGGACAAGCAATGAAAAGATGGACGATGATGCCAGTAGGAGCACAAGGATATTCGTTGCGCTTCTGCATCTCAACATGTTTCATCAGTAGGCTTTGCGAGCTTCTGAATAGATTAGACTACGTTTTCAAACATTGTGTCCAGAATATAGAACAGCCAATTCTAAAGGGAGTGCTTTGTCATCCCTCTTCTCGGTGAGCCGCCTTCCTGACGATGATCAACACTAGCAGGACAAGGCCCAACGTGATTGTTGGCGCACGAAGTTCGGGAATGCCTGCAGCTACAGATATGGCATATATGACATCAGCAAGGAGGTTCACAGCCAAACTCAGGGATTCACCAACTCTCTCCCGAAATAGCTGATCTGCCGGCTCGTAGTTGTCATCCATCCACTTTGCCGTTCGTCCCTTTCCTGTACTATCAAAGGTTGTGTCATTGGCCAACTTCAGTGCACTGTCGTAGGCAGAGCTTTGCTCCAGCTTTCCATCGAACTCTAGTAGAGTTGTGAAAGGAGCGTCGTATCGGTCGGTCTCTTCATTCACCCACTGCTCATAGTCTTGGTGATGCTTCTCTTGCCCCCAATCGGTCAGCTTCCCCATAACATGGCTGAAGACAGCCAGGTCCGATATGTAGTGAGTCACGACCCCGATCCACTTCGAAGCGTTCCTATGGTCTCCTGAGATCAGATAGGATAGAGCTTGATCGCAGGCGTTTTGGGCGCGTCTCGCCGCCGAATCATCTTGCAGGTGTCCGTTAGAGCGGTAGTAAACGTGATGAAGGTGCGTGTCGCCTATGCCATCTCCCAGCGGTGCATTCGCATTGTCCGGCAGTTCGGTGCCGTAGAGATAGATTGCAAGGTTGTTTCTGATCCAGAAATCCAAGTCATCTGGAACCCAGTCTAGGGCGTGATGTGCCAGCCAATCATGTGTCCCATAGTCAGGATTATTGCTGTCTGTGCTGAAGCCACCATTGCTCCAAGCTTGCGCAGGCAATGTGGCAAGGGATCCTATAAGCACAGCTAGGCAAAGGAGACTGGACGCAGTGCAGAGAGTTCCGTACGCCTCTGACTTGCTTGCCTTAGCCAATGTCGACCGGCCCTCTATTCTTCTCGCTTCTTAGGATCGTGCACAAGAAGGATCGTCATAGCCGTGAGGGGAATAGTCGATGCTGCAAAGATGAAAAATGGAGTCTGCGGCGACACGTAACTATACAAGACCCCCCCAAGCAGTTGGCCCAAAGCTGCCAGAAGGTAGCTGGCAAATTGCGTGCAACCTATCACTTTCCCTCGAAGCTCTCTAGGCGTCAGGTCAGCTTGAAGTGACTGCTGCGATACCGCAAGCATAGACTCCGAAACTCCGAGCATTAGCAGAGACAGGAGCAGCCTATAGAAATCCCCATACACGAATAGTAGCAAGACTGGCAACAGTAGCAAATGTGAGAGGGCAAGAGGCTTCCTTCTTCCAAACTTGTCTATGATCTTTCCACTTGGCAGTGCTGAGAGCATCCTTGCGACGAGCAGCAGAGCCGTGAGAAGCGCCCACTCAAAACCTCCGACGGCAAGAATCTTCGTTGCGTAGACAACGAAGAATGGAGAACACAGCGAAGCGAAGAACTGTAGTAGTGACGATACTACGAAGAGATAGAACATAGCTTTTGGAAGGAATTTCCAGACGCCTAGGCTCTCCCTAACTGCTTTCGGATACGCGCTGATAACTTCGGAAGCACTGGGCCGTTCGACCGCGCCCTTCAATGTCTCCCGCAGTCTAATTCTCAGGATTGCTGCCATCAGGAACAAGGAGAACGCAGTCGCGTATCCAACTCTCATTGTAAGGACTAACCCAAGCCATAGGTAAAGGGTTCCTGCTATCACTGGCCCCGGTAGTCTAGCTACGTTGGGGAGCAGCGTCTGAAGCGAGAAACCCATGCCTCTCCTTTCGGGAGGAATGGAGTCGGCTGTGATTGCTCCAAGAGCCGGGTGATAGATTAAACAGAGATTCTGTAGGATCCCGGCCAAGAGTATGAGATGCCACGAAGGAGCAAGCGCGTAGATCAGATATGAGGCAGCGACTCCGAAGGTCATCGTGACCACAAGCCATCGCCGTCCATGCTTGTCCGCCAAGTATCCGCCAGGAAACTGGATCAATCCCATGATGAGGGAGGATGTGAAGCCTATGACCCCTATGATGACAGTGGTGCCGCCCAAGGCCAAGACGTAGAGCGAGTAGTAGGTTTCAGGAATAGCCGAGGCGAAGTTCATCAGCGTCCAACTTGTGAGAAGTATCAGGAAGTTGCCGCGGATGAATGAGAACTCGCTAGTGAGGCGGCGTGCGCTCAACAATACCTTCATGCCACCACGATGAACTTCGATAGGATCGTCACAACGAGGGAGTTCACACTTCGTTTGTACCTAATCAGAGATTACTCTTCTACCACTTTTAAGAGCATATGGCGAGATTTCAGAAATAAGGACAAATAGGTTTTAGCGGGCGCTTTCTTGAATGACCAAGTCTGTATAGAAAGGTCTATGCTCCCTTTCTAGAAGGAAGCAGGGACGTAAAGCCAAGACGGTTGGTTTGCGAGTGGCATTAGCTCGTTCCTGAGCAGCTTCTTCTGTCTTTCGAACTCTGAGTGGCCTCGGAACGATCGTTCCACAGGGTTCCTTATCTTCGTCTTCACGCTTGTCGTATTCGGCGTTTGAGATGCCGTTCCAAAGAAGTGCCGCCACGCTTCTAATAATCGCCATGGTAGTCGCTGCATGTATATTGCCCGTGGGGGCCCGAGGCGACCAGACGAAAGCGAAAGTGTTCATACAGGTGGCGGAGAAAGCAATGGAGATCGCTGTTGAGCTTATCGAAAGAGCGAAGGCTGATGGGAAAGAAGTTTCTCCAGCGGTACACCTCGTCGACGAGGGTAGTAACCTACTGGCCAGAGCCAAAGCAGCCTACGACAGAGGGGACTACGATTCAGCAGCGGCCGAGGCTAAATTGGCTCAAGAGAGGTTTCGCGATGCCCTAAGGGCTTTGGGTCCTGAAAGGCCTTCAATAGATGAGCGCGAGGCCACGGCACGGCTTCTTGAGGCAATCAAGAGGGCGAGAGAGAGAATTCAAGGAGTTAGAGATGCGCTCACAAGTTCCGCTGAGATCGGTGGAAACTTGCGAGAACAGATCAGTTCGAAGCTCAGTCAGGCTGAGCGACTACTGGACGACGCTGAATCAATTCTAAAGACAAATGCCAAGAACGCCTCTGAAGCAGCTCGGAGACTGGCGCAAGCCGAGAAACTGATAAGCGAAGCATACGTCATGCTGAAACACGCTTCTCACGAGCCCAACAAGCATCGGATAGATGCCTTTCTCAAGAATCTTGAACGAGATATTTCGAAGCTCATAGATGAGCTCACGAAGTTAAAGAAGAGAGGCGTTAAAGTTGATGATCTGATAGACCTTCTCAACAGAGCCGACAGTCTAGTTAGGAGTGCGCGAGACAAAGCCACTGGGGATGATCTCGATGGAGCTCTTACAGACATTCAACAGGCAAGAGATATCACACAGCAGGTGAGGAGAGAGATTGCCAAGCGTCACAAACCTTAGGCTAGCTCAATCTCGTTCTGTGATCCAACTTTTCTCGTTCTAACGAGGCCCATCTTCTCCAGCCTTTTTATGCGCCTCCACGCACTTGTCTTCGGAAGTCCGAGAGAATCTCTCAACTCGGACTCGAACACCCTTCCTCCTCTCGAGCTGATGAGCTGCAACATTTCACTATCTGTATGGGAAAGTGCTTCCGATGAGAAACGTGATCTGCGTCTCAAGAGGGCGCCGAGCACTGCGATTAACGCTATGATGACAACAGTTGCTATGAAAACTAGTAGGGGGATTGCTGGAGGCACGGAGGTAGGTCCTGTAGTCGTAGAGGCGGCAGTCGTCACCTGCAACGGGATCACGTAGCTTATCTCCCAAGATCCGGGAGCCAATATCAAAACTGGTCGTCCGTCTTTGGCTTCGATTGAGGTTGGCTTCTCGCTCAGGTAGACTATAATGGCTCCATCCGGTAGGACGATTCTTCCATGAGTTGGCAGATCTGTCTTCAGTGTCCAAACCGTCCCATCCTTTCGTGTCAGGCTCGCAGTATCGTACTCCAAAACTACCTTTGAGGCTCCGAACGTGTACACTAGAATGCTATCTCGGGTCTGCTCATAGCGAAGAAGTCGGCCATTTTCGTCTGTAGCCAAGATATTTGCAGCTTCCGCAGGCAACGGCAACGATATTGACGGGACTGTTGAGTTGACCTCGACGATACTTCTGACATGTGCCACCCCGTCCCTATAGACAGTGATTTCATGTTGGAGGAAGCTGTACGAGGCTTCAGCCAGAATGTACTGTGTGAAGAACATCATCATAATAAAGAAAATAGAAAGAGCCAAGGCTCCCGGCCTTACTTTCGTGGGGGCGTCCATAGTTTCTGGGAACCTCGAAGCCTTCATTTGGTAATTTTGCAGGAACGTGATCCTAATCAAGCTTTCATCACGGAAGATAAGAATTATCGTGTCGCTGAGCACTCATCTAGGGATGAATCGTGACGCGACATAGCCTAGGGTCAGGAAGCTGAGGCTCTGAACCACAACGTAAAGAGTTGAGTGTGCGAACCTTTTGCTTCCGAATCGCTGGATGTTATGCCAACCTAACGCCCTAAACCTGTGGCCCCATCTTCTGATCGCCCAGAACTCTGCACACGTAGACAGGACAACGATGACTGGAACCGTCAGGAACCAAACCGAGCATGGGACCCCAGCCCTCCCTCCTGCCATACCTATCACGAAATAGAGAAGCGTGTTCTCTAGGACAATCAAGAAACGTCTTGCCCCTTTCACTTCAGGGAAATCCTTCTCGGCTTGAGGAAGGTAGAGGAAGTATCCCGCCACAGGAATGAAAGTATACCACGGCAGCGGTTGATCACGCGGCAGGTCGCTTCGATTTGAACCATCTTCACGACCACCGTCTCGCACAGTCCCTTCCCTATGGATGAAGGGTTCATCATGCCTTTATATTGAGTCAATCTTCAGAAAACCATAGTTGATGGGATTGAGGCTGCCTAAGGCTATCTTGCTGCTAGCCCTACTCATCGTTCCTCTGTTGACCTTTGGTGCGGAATGTTCGGCGAAAGATTCGGCTGCTCCAGCCAAGTATCTCTCAATCATAGTAATAGACGCCTGCAGGCCAGACTACTTTCAGTTGACAGATATCCCAAACCTGCGTCTTCTTATGGCGAGGGGCGTCACATATCCTAATGCTTGGCTTGCACAACTCGAAGCCAACACTCCTCCCGGGCATGCAACCATAAGCACAGGTTCCCTTCCTCGGAACCAAGGCGTCATAGGATTCGGCTGGCGAGACCCAGTCATCGGCAACATGACACAACCTACAACGATGGAGGCCGTGAGCCAAGGAAAGCTGGGCGAAGCAATAGTGGCTTCAGGAGCCGTCTCAATTCCGCAGTTGGTGAAGGAGGCTGATCCCACTGCCAAGGTTCTTGCGATAAGCTCAAACAAGTTTTTCTCAGCAGGGGCGATGGGCAATCTGTTCGCGGACTACATCGTCTATTCGGTTCGATCTGGCAGAACGTCGCTTGTTCCAAGTGGCGTCGTAGGCCACATGCCCCCAAGCCAGATCCTCAACGATCCCACACTGAGATATAATCTTCCGATCCCGGCGATACAGTATGATACTTGGGTCATGGACGTTACCATAAAGATGCTTGAGCTGGAGCGTCCGAGGGTTGTGATGATGAACCTGCCCGAGACTGATGGGGTCGGGCATAGCACCGGTGGAATCGTCGCTCCAGACGAGATGGCTGAGGTCTTAGCGAACGTAGACCGACAGATCGGACGACTGATCGAGACGTACAGAAAGTTAGGGATCTTCGATCAGACCCTCTTCGTCGTCACAGCGGACCATGCCATGATCCCTAATACTCGAAACGTGCGGGGTGAACTGATACGAAAGGCAGTGGAGAAGACGGGGACGGCTGCTCTCTCGTTGGGGGGCGGCACATCGTTCGACATATACTTGAAGGATCAGACGAAGAGCAAGGAAGCCGCGGAGAGCATAGCCTCGCTGAACATTGCAGGCGTGGATGCCATCTACTATAGGGTAAGAGAGCAAGCCGACTACTACTACGTACCCGCCAGCCAGACTACCTCGAAGATAGCTAAAGATTTGGACGCGACGTACAGGTCTCTTCTCTCAACCTACGCTGGTCCCACAAGCCCAGACATCGCAATCGCTTTGGATGAGAATACAGTTGTTGGAGAGGAAGCGCCTAACACGCGTGGATCTCACGGAGGCTTATCGTGGGGAATACAGCATATTCCCCTGATATTGGCGGGGCCTGGCGTAAAGAGCGCATACGTTTCCGACATGCCCGCGAGGCTTGTCGATGTCGCCCCCACTGCCTTGGCTTTGATGGGCATTCAGACTCGCAGGATGGATGGAATCGTTCTGGCCGATGCCATGGTCGAGAGCACGCCGGAGCAGTTGAAGCTGCAAGCCGAGCTTACAGACAGGCTGAGACCGCTTCAGGATGCTTTGATCGCAAAGTCTGAGCGAGATCTTGCAAAGATGAGGTTGGAGAGCCAAGTCACAATAGAGGTTGACTTCTCAAAGACCATTGGAAGGATTAGGTCGTTGCAGGGGATCAACGCTGGGCCATTGCCTCAGAGGCCTCTTGAGGCAGCGCTTCATGAGCAGTACAGGCAGATAGGAGTGAACTATGTTAGAACGCATGACGTTCGAGGAGCCTTCGACATAAATGTGATCTTTCCAAATATGCAGGCTGATCCTTTGAAGGAGTCAAGCTACAACTTCAAGTCAACTGACCTTCAGGTTGAGGCGATAAGGTCTGTTGGCGCACAAGTCTTCTACAGGCTTGGATACAGTTGGGGAGGCCCTAGCGACGTTCCAAGCGACTACGCAAGATTCGCAGAGATCTGCAAGCACATAGTCATGCACTACAATCAAGGTTGGGCCAACGGCTTCAAGTATGGCATAAGGTACTGGGAGATATGGAATGAACCTGACATCAAGATCTTCTGGAAAGGAACGCCCGAACAGTACTTTAGGCTCTACGACGCTGTGGCTAGAGCCCTGAAGACTATTGACGCAAGTCTGAAGGTCGGAGGGCCAGCGCTTGCAGGAAGGCAAGATTTCTTGGAGAGATTTCTACAGTTCTGCAAGACAAACAAGCCTCCTCTCGACTTCGTTTCATGGCACATCTACACAGGAGGCCGCGGCCCGTATCTTGTCGCTGAAGCTGCGAATTGGGTTCAGGACTTGCTCAAACGATATGGCTTCGAGAGCGTCGAAAGCTTTCTGACGGAGTGGAACATCTACGCGGACTCACCGAACCATGATGAATTCTGGAACGCCCGAGGCGCAGCATGGACCGCGTCTGCGCTCATCTATCTTCAAGATGCGTCGGTCTCTGGAGCGTTCAGGTATCGAGGGAACGGTGGCGGCAAGGGAGGAAGAGGGTTCGGGCTGTTCTATGAGAATGGTGAATTCAAGAAGACAGCGTACGCGTTTCTCGCAATGAACAGGATGCTGCAAACGCCTGTGAGATTGGCCTGCAATGGGTCAAATGATGCAGGGTTTGCAGCGCTTGCAGGGAGATCGGACGGTGGCAGTACTGTTAGAGTGCTCATCAGCAACTTCAACTCATACTACGAGGAGTTCACCCTCGCTTTGAGAAATCTTCCTTGGCAAGGCAGAACTGTCCGATGCGAAGTATATCTAATAGATGAGACGAACAATCTGACGCTCATCGACAAATTCGAACAAATGCAAATAGGATCCTTAAACATCTCACGCAAGATCGCGTCTTCCTCCATATATCTGATCTCCATCGAAACCAGAGAGCCCGTGACTCAGCAAACTACAACTGGAACGGGCTACCCAGGTTATGTGGCGCCCGTGATCTTGATCGCTCTGGCAGTTGGAATGGTAGCTCTAATTGTCCTTGTTATGATTGTGGGAAGATCGAAGCTGAGCGCGCTTCTCCGAAAGAGTTAGCATTTCCAGATCCTTTCTTCTGGCAACGCCTCATAGCACAATAAGAGTCAGTACGATGAAGACAAACAATCTTCCAGTATTGAGAAACATCGAACCCTAATCAATTTGGCGAACGAAGATAGAACATTGATTGATACTGTAAGGATGAAGATATAGTGAAGCTAGGTGAGCTTTCTACTTGATTTCGTTCGCTTCCTCATACGTTGCTTTCTCTTCTGCCGTCTTCTCATCCTGAAGTCAGATCTACTTAGTTTGCGCACCACAGAAATTCCATCTACGTTATGCCATATACAATGCGTGGCAATATATGTCAACCGCTATTCTGGAAGGTAGAATCACGAATACTTGCGGGCTTCGAATGGGTCCTTGACAACACGAAATCGTGCGGCATTTATCGTAGTGGAGCACGGCTGGGCCGGGTTCTATGTCGAATGACCTTAGTGCCAGTGATCAGTTTTGGAACAGAGATTGAATCGAACATGTGCGGGAAATTCTGGTGCGTGCACACATTTCTACTTCGTTATCTCGTTTCATGAGGTGCGTCAAACCTAATAATGGAAACATTGAAACTGCAATGCATTAGCTGTGCTGGTCCATCTTGTCTTCTTCTTTCTCTTTCTTTCTTCTCTGCTTCCAGGCCTTTCGACTATACCGCCCCAAGGTAGCTCGACGTAGTTCTCCAACCTTAGGAACATATGGTTTGCGTACTCTGACTAATCATCCATTATTCTAGGACAGTAAGGACTTACATGATGTTCAGAGAGACGGAATATCCTGAAGAGGCGTACCTACCGTTAGCGCACTTATATAGGACGGTGACGAATACGGCGTAGGGTAGTTCACGAGAACGAGAGTCGACGGTCGTTTTTCGAACGATTGCTCGCATGTTCTTCTTCTTGTTGCAACTGACCTAAGTCGAAAGAGGTGAAAATCAAATGGGCTATCGAGCATACGATGCGCCCGTCGAGGAAGGGAAGCACTACGAAGTCGACATCAAAGAATTGAGTCGGCGCGGTGACGGCCTGGCGCGTATCGAAGGATTTGTGGTCTTCGTGCCAAATGCGAAACCTGGCGACCACCTGAAGATCCAGATTACGCAAGTTCGCGACCGCTTCGCCATTGGCGAACGAGCTGAATAGGCCGCTAGCCGAGGCTAAGGTCGCACCACTTTTTTGTGATGTGTGGAGGAGTTTGACGATGAGAATAGCCGATATCGAGAACGGAATGAGACACGTGAACATTGAAGGCAAGATAGTCAACATGAACGGCTACATGCTTGTGGTAGATGACGAGTCTGGAAGGACATTTGTAAGGTACTCACGGAGAAATCTTGAGAATCAGATTGAGACAGGCAATCACGTAAGGATCCATGATTGCCAAGCAGTATGCTACTCAGGGATCCTACAATTGAGAATGCAACCTAGCGGAAGAATAGCTCTACGGTAGGATCTTTCCACCATACCCGCAAGAGCACCAACAGTGGCACGCACGCTTTTCGCCTTCTCGTCAGAGGATGAATCCCAGGACCCCTCTTCATTCTATGCTATCGATTGCAACGGAACGGACACGAGATCTCTCATTGTCTGTTCTTGTCTTTCTAGGATAAAGATAAGGTCGCGACGATGACCTCTCTTTGACCTAAGGGAAGTTTGTGCTGTTCAACCCAGCTTGGTGATATGTAACCTGACCGCAAGCGCCTTATCGTTCGATTCACCCAAGTGGCCGCGATAGTTGTGGAGGTCTGAGGATTGCCGATTCTCGAGTTTGAAGGCAAGAAGCCTAGGATACATCCCAGTTGCTATGTTGCATCCAACGCGACCATAGTCGGCGACGTAACGATCGGAGAGGATTCGAACATTTGGCCGAACGCTGTCATAAGAGGAGATTGGAACAGCGTCAATATTGGCAAGAGGGCGAGCATACAGGACTGCTGCGTGATCCACGTCGACCCAAGCCACCCTCTGGCTTTCGGTGACCGCGTCCTAATGGGGCACGGAGCCATCGCTCACGGCTGCCACGTAGGAAGCAACGTCCTGATCGGAACCAGATCCATAGTCCTAGACGGCGTCAAGATCGGCGACTGGGTAATCATCGCCGCCGGCACCTTACTAACTGAAGGCACGGACGTTCCGTCAAAGTCACTTGTCATGGGCGCTCCCGGCAAGGTTGTCAAAGAATTGGAGGACAGACATCTCACGATGATCAGCGCAGGAAATGAAGGATACGTCTATCTAGGGCGAACCTACCGGGACGAAGTGGACAAGGCGCAGACTTGACAGCCAATCACTACCTTGAGGAGCGGTTCCAGAACTTATATAACTCGTAAAACCTAATCGCCTCAGGTTTCCTCAAACACTTTCGGAGAAGGTGATCCCAACGCGAAAGGGCGTCGAATACATGTCGCGCGCCGCCCTCCAGAGGCTTCAGACGAAGCGCCTGAGAACTTCGCTAAGCCTTGCCTACGAGCGGACCAGGCTATACAAACGCAAGTTCAAGGAGGCGGGGATACGTCCAAGCGACATCAAGACCATCGACGACCTTGTCAAGATTCCATTTTCAACCAAGAAGGAGATCGCTGAGGACTATACGGCGCCTGTGGCTGAGAAAGTTTCGGTCTGGCATACCACGTCAGGAACCTCTGGCTCCCCAACTATAGTTGGCTTCTCAAGGATCGACATGGAGAATCAAATCCTATTGGAGGAGAGGAATCTAAGGATCGCCGGCGTCACCGAACGTGATGTAGTGCACAATGTTACGCCATATGGGATGTTCTTTGCCGGAACATGCCTCCACGACGCCGCCAGAAGGATCGGTGCAACGGTCATTCCTGCGGGAAAGATGCCTACAAGCAAGCAACAAGCCTTGATAGTCGATCTCTTCAAACCAACAGTCATCGTAGGGGTCCCCCAATTCATTCTGAAGCTTTCATACACCTACGAGGAAGAGTACGGCAAAGATCCGGCGAAAGCATCTTTGAGGAAAGCTTACGCCCTTGGCGAGCCACTGCCGGAACCTGTCAGAAAAAAGATTGAGGATCGATGGAACCTAGATCTGAGAATCGGCTACGGACTGACTGAAGCTGGCAGCGGAGCAGAATGCGAAGAAAAAAACGGGGTCCACTGGGCCGAGGACCAATCGCTCGCTGAGATAGTTGACCCTGAAACCGGAGAGAGAGTCGGCGAAGGAGAGGAAGGCGAAGTCGTCTTCACAACGCTGACCAGAACAGGAACCATGGCTATCAGGTTTAGATCAAACGACGAGACCCGAGCTATTCTTGAGGAGTGCTCATGTGGACGAACCCTAATCCGCCTCCTGCCACCGAAATATCGTTTCGACGACCTCGTCAAGATCCGAGGGACCCTGACAAGCCCCTATGCCATCGACGGCGCCATCTTCGAATATCCGGAAATCCGAAACTACCTATTCGTCGTCGAGAAAGATCGGACCGGTGTCATCGACCAAATCAAGATCTTCTTGGAAGCTACTCGCCAAGATCCCGGGACCGTGGACAGCCTGTCCCAGAAGCTCGGCGGAGGAATCTGTGTCTCGCCGAATTTCATAAGATATGTTCCCGTAGGATCGATACCGACAATAGGAAGGAAAGAGGCGAGGTTCGTCGATCTGAGAAAAGAAACGTCCTACCGCAGCCTGATACGGGAGTTCATGAAGAGACATGAACAGAGCCTTACGTCGTCTGAAGGCTTGGAACAAGCGAGAGAGCCTATCTGAAATCGTGGATCACGTGTCTTCTGTTAAGATTTATATATTTTGTTCCCCCGTTCAAGAGCAAAAGGAGGCCCACCATGTTCGACTTAGAGATTAGACTGCTGGAGCTGTGCTCTCATGGACGGCTAGGGATACGCAAGATGCTTAGACTTCTGGGTGGAAACCACACAAGCAGTATGCGTCTCATGAAGGAATTCGAAAGGTGCGGGTTCATAGAGCCCGTATCTTGTTCGAGTGGCCGAGGTAGACCGAGGAGAATCGCCACGCTTTCTCCCCTAGGATCCGTGGTACTTGACAAGTTGCGTTCAGTGAACAATATGATGATTAAGACGAATATCTACGACGTTCGTAGCGTGGTGGATCAAGTAAGACTGAGGAACAAGATGATTGACTTAGGGATTGATCCCTACGAAAAGTTCCTTGAGCTGAACGAAATTGCTCTCAATATCAGAGACTCTGCAGAATCTAGTGCAAGTATTTGAGAAACTTAAGATCGACTATATGCTGATTGGTGGCTATGCGCTACCTGCCTACGGCCTTGTGAGGGCTACGGTCGATATTGACATCGCCATTGCCATGAGGCTAACAGAACCTACACACCTCGAACAGGAGCTAACGAAGGCTGGGTTCCAAATTTCCTCGTTCTCGCCGGAGGCACCTTGCTTCATCGTAACTAGTACGAAGACTGTTGCTGAGATTGAGGTCTGGACCAAACCCGACGGAATAGTCATAGATGCAGAATGTCTTCGCAGGAGAAGAAAGGCCAAGATACGTAAACGTGAGTACTGGATAATTGGTCCGGAGGATTTCATAGTCAACAAGCTCTCAAGAAGAGACAGAAGAATTCAAGATGAAGCCGATGTTCTGAGTGTCCTCACAAACAACAGACTAAAACTAGACCTTCCGTATCTGCAAAGTGTCGCAGAAAGGGCTGGCGTTCTGCCTTTGCTAAAAGCCCTCGAAAAAAGGGCGAAGCAGGGGTCGCCGATCTGATCGTAGTATGTGCCTGTATACAGCAATTGCTTACGCAAATCGAAGTATCGCTCAGAACAATCTGATTTCACTAAGTTGAGGACACATACAGGTGTGGTAAGAACATACGTGAGAAACAGCAAGATTTACACAAATCATCATGCCTGTATCGTCTGAGCATAGTGGCTATAGTGGGAGGATGGTCGTTATTGGAGATCGCTAGGGTTGCTGTTCTTGGCGCGGGCTTGATGGGTCATGGAATCGCCCAAGTTGCCGCACAGATCGCCAGATCGGAGGTCTATCTTACTGATGTGAAGCAGGAGTTCCTTGATAGGGGGGTGAAGATGATTGACGACAGCCTAGGGAGATTTGTTCGGAAGGGGGAACTCTCTGAAAACGACAGAGCTGAAGTCAGGAAGAGGATTCATGCCACTCTATCGCTCAAAGAAGCGGTAAGAGAGGCCGACCTTGTGATTGAGGCCGCCCCGGAAGAAGCTCAATTAAAGTGCCAGCTGTTGTCCGAAGTGGACAAGGTTGCTCCTCAACGCACGATCATCGCGTCGAATACGTCCTCGATTAGCATCACGATGCTGGCTGCGGCAACGAAGAGGCCTGAAAGGTTCTGTGGAATGCACTTCTTCAACCCGCCTCAGCTGATGAAACTGGTTGAGATCGTTAGAGGGGTGAAGACATCAGATGAAACTGTTCAGACAGTCAAGGCGTTCGCCGAGAAAATGGGGAAGGATACAGTCATCGTGAAGAAAGATGCGCCGGGCTTCATTGTGAACCGAATTCTCATCCCTGCGCTGAACGAAGCGATTTTTCTAGTTCAAGAAGAAGTCGCCGAGCCTGCTGACATTGACAAGGCAATCAAGCTAGGACTAAACTGGCCGATGGGACCACTGACGTTGCTTGACTACATTGGACTGGACACGACCCTATCGATAACAAACGTTCTATCGGGGGAAACCGGTGATCCAAAGTACCGGGCCAGCTCGTTGCTCAGGCAGATGGTCAGGGCAGGACTTCTCGGGAGAAAGACAGGGAAAGGATTCTACGACTGGACAGAAAGGAAGTAGTGCTGAGGTCTAACGAAGTCCGGACAGCCAATGACGTATGGCTATTTCGCGGTTCTCGGGATGTAGATCCCGGTAGGATCGATTCGTCTAAGCGTTTCAAGCTCGAAGTACGTTGGTGGCTCTGTCTCAGCAACCTGCTTCGGAACTGCAAGCTCGAACCCTGTGTTTTCCAAGACCTGCCTTGCAGTCACGCCTGGATGCACCGAGAACAAGCAAACCTTCTTCGTCAACTCGTCAAACGTCATCTGACAAAGGTCCGTGACAACCAGAGACGGGCCTCCACCCGGAAGTCCCAATCTTCGTCTTCCACCGGGTCCATCTATGTGCCCGGGACTTGTGAAATAGTCGAGCTTCTTCACGAACTTCCGTTTGGCGTGACTCATTATGATTACGATCCGTTTGGCGCACGAGGCGATATCGTTTCCGCCGCCACTTCCCGGAAGCCTTACCGAAGGCTTCTCGAGGCTTCCGATATATGTTGTATTGATGTTTCCATATTCGTCAAGCTGGGCTGCTCCCAAGAACCCAATGTCTATTCGCCCGCCTTGGAGTAGAACCCCAAGAGTTTCTCTAAGGCCTATCGCTGCCGCCGCCCGATAAGTGAGCCTAGAGTCCGCAACCGAGAGAGGAAGGTCAATGTTTCTAGGTTCGATGAATCCTCCCTCGTAGATCGTCCTAGAACGCGGCGCATGCGTCTTCTGAGCCAACATAACTGCAAGGACCGGTAGCCCCGTCCCAGCAAAGACCGTCTCACCATCCTTGATCGCCCGGGCGCCGCAAGTTGCCATCATCTCCAGAGGAGAATACTCGCCCAGCTTTGCCTTCTCCGACTCTTTCATCTTCATCACCTAGTAGCCGTAGGGCTTCTTGGCTCGAAGCCTGAGAAGCCTCTCCAGACCAATCTTTCTCAAGTAGCCTACACGATCCGTCCCTGTGATGAATTCCTCACAGTACTTCTGCCATCCCTCCTCTGTCTCACACTGTTTCATGTAGAATCTTATGTGCTCCAGATCGTAGTCGTAGTAGTTGTATACCATCATGGGATGGCTTCCCCAAGGACACTCCACAACCTTGTCAACGTACAGCCCGGGTATGACTGTCTGATCAGGCTGAGACCTCACGACCTCACTATCAATTATCTCCTCTGCAAGGATGATGACCTTTTTCCCGGCTCTAGCGCCCTCTTCGTCTTCTCCTCTTGTGCCATCGATCTGAGCATTCCCCTCGGGATCCACCCTCGACGCATGCACAATACTGAAGTCAGGTCTGACAGAAGGAACGAGACATACTCGCTCTCCTGTAAAAGGGCAATCGATCACCTTCAACTTGTCCTTGCGAAACTTCGGCCTTTCAAGATCGGTTCCCATCATACTCTTGATCGGCATGAAGGGAACTCCCATCGCGCCTCCGTAGAACCTCATCGCCATCGCCAGATTCGAATAGTCCTCTATCTCGAGGACGCCTTCTCTGACCCTCCTACCTGTATTCGGAGCAAGGCCTATCGCCTCGATCGCCACGTATGCCAACTCAAACCTCTTCGCAACTTTGGCACCTGCGAGCATATCGATGTCAACCTCAGAGCCACAGGTGTAGAGCGTCAAGTCCCTCTTCTTCTGGCGGACAAGCTCACGAGCAAACTCAGCCGGAGGTCGTTGATAGCCAAACCCTCCCCAGAAGAGATGCGCCCCGTCGAAGACCATCCTAACGGCTTCCTCTAAGGTCACTCTCTTATCCTCTACAGCCGGTTCACCCAAACGGATCACCAAACAACTAGCATCTGGTACAGAGCGTTTCAAGTAAAAAAGTCTGGCGAGAAATCTGCATTTCCAATCCCCGCCCTTTCTCGATGGCTACCAGGTCGCTTTGGGCTTCCCCGAAATCCGGAGAGACATACAGTTGCACCCTCAGCACAGGCTTATCTGATAAGAACCTCATCTTCATTCAGACTAGTACGGGCTCCGAGGGTAGATGTATGTCGTCGCTGCTCACTGATAGCGAGATCCTTCTAAAGAAGACGGTTGAGGACTTCGCTCGGAAGGAGATAGCGCCGAAAGCCTCCATAATTGATAGAACAGGCGAATACCCGTTCGAGAACGTTCGACAACTCGCCAAGATGAACCTGCTTGGAATACCCATAGCTCAGCAACATGGTGGAGCAGGCGCAGGTATGACAGGATTCGCTATCTCGGTTCGAGAACTCGCCAAGGCCTGTGCGAACACGGCGTTCATCTGTGGAGTTCATACAATGGTGGCTCTGAGCCTACAGCTCTTCGGAACCGACGACCAGAAAGCAAGATTCCTCACACCGCTGAGCCAAGGTGAGAAGATAGGGGCTTTCGCGATGACCGAGCCTCAAGCAGGATCAGATGCCGCAGCCATAAAGACATCCGCTGTTCGAGAAGGTGATCGCTACGTTCTGAACGGAAACAAGTGCTTCATCACAAGCGCTGGAGCCGCGGACACTTACTTGGTCTTTGCTTCAACCGATCTCTCAAAGGGCTCGAGAGGCATCAGCGCCTTCATCATTGAGCGAGACAGTCCCGGCATAAGAGTTGGAAAGATAGAGGACAAGATTGGGTTGCGAGCATCATCAAACGGCGAGGTCTTCCTGGAAGCCTGCAAGGTCCCTTGCGAGAACCTGCTCGGAAAAGAAGGAGAGGGCTTCAAGATCGCATTAACTGCGTTGGATTACGGTAGGATCGGGGCGGCAGCGTTAGGTGTTGGATTGGCCGAGGCTTCGTTGGAGGCTTCATTAGGCTACGCGAAACAGAGAGTCCAGTTCGGCCAAGCCATAGCATCGTTCCAAGCTATACAGTTTGCAATTGCTGACATGGCAACCGAGACTGAGGCTGCGTGGCTCTTGTGCTATGAAGCTGCCCTTCTTGCTGACAGGAATGAGAAGTTTACGAAACATGCCGCAATGGCGAAAGTGTATGCCTCGGAAATCGCTCTCAAAGCGTCAGAACAAGCCATCCAGATTCACGGCGGATATGGCCTCTCACGGGAGTTATCTGTCGAGCGGCATATGCGGGATGCAAAGGCGCTAGCGATGATTGAGGGAACCTCGGAGATCCAGCGACTTGTAATCGCCAGAGAAGTACTGCGATAGGAATTCGAGGAGACTCTGCTGACTCGACTCAACTAGGGGAATCGTCTTTCAGCAGACAAGCAAAGTCCAGAAAATCGAATGACACATACCCATGTGAGTTCTAGTCAGGTGCGGTGATTCGTGTTCTCGTCGGGGATTGGATCTTTGCGAGAAGCGGCATTTGGCGTTGACCATTTCTAACGAATTGGTCCGGTCTTGGCACTGAGCTCCTTCCCGACTTCTTCTGCGTACCGTTTCAACGCTCTCGCTGTCACCATCCATTTTCGCCCCTCTTTCACTGCACCGATCCTTCTCTTTCTTGCAAGGAGACTCACGTATTCCTGGCTGAATGACGGGAATAGCCTACTCGCTTCCGTCAGGGTCAGCAGCCTGTCCTCCTTCTTTGTCGGCTCCAAGGCTCTGAGATAGATGTCTAGGGATTGCTCAACCATACCTGCCACGAAATTGACGAACGGAACGGGATCTCCATTGTCCGCCCTTCCCAGCGCATCAAAGTACTTCTTTCGGTCCGTGTTGAGTATCACGGTCATTGGGTAGCCATTCCGGAGTAGTATCAGGTTCATGAGGAGTCTGCCAATTCTACCATTCCCATCGCGGAAGGGATGTATGTGAACAAACCTATGGTGGAAAACGGCCCCAAGCTCTATCGGGCGCAGTTCGTCAGGATTTCGATTGTACCAGTCAACTAGGTCCTTGATGCGGAATCCCACTTCGTACGCCGGTGGAGGTATGTGGTTTGCGCCTGCTATTCTGACCTCAGTCGTCCGAAATCGTCCCGCATCTTTATCGATTGCTTTCATGATGATCTGGTGAAGCGATAGAATCTGTTGGATTTTCAGTTCCTTACACTTGATCCTTTCAATATACTCGATTGCCTTCGGGTGGTTTCTTGCTTCCAAGTGCTCGCGAAGGCTCTTTCCTTGAATTGTGCTCCCCTCTTCTATGATCAGTTGGGTCTCTCTAAGCTTGAGTGTGTTTCCTTCGATGGCGTTGGAATTATAGATATACTGAATTTGCATCTGTTGCTGGAGTTTGCGCACTGCAGAGGATGAAAGCGGCCGGTGAGCGTCTAGTCTCTTCTTCTTTTCAAGGATTCTATCATGTATCCGAACATCGATAAGATCCATCTATCCCACCCGATACCTTTACGTATCGGATAGACTGAACCGATATAAAACCATATCGGACGAAAAAAAGGAGCCTGACCAATTGTCCCTTTTCCTTTCTGTCGATACGCCGATAATCAACACCCGTCTCAACGCGCCAAGTTGACAGAGTCCAGAATCGTGACGGCTGTACGTTAGACTACTCTGTCTTGGGTCCGCTCACTACAGCTACTTCGATATCTCTTCGAGTGTCTTGCCCTTCGTTTCCATACCCAAGATGGCTACGGCAATGGCTGCCACAAAATGTGTTGCAAAGAACACCATAAAGGTTGGGAACATCCCGAGGCCTGAGACTGTGATCGCGGTGAGCGAAGGCGCCAGTATTCCGGCCACTCGGCCAATCGCACCAGACCATCCTGCCCCGGTTCCCCTAATCCTCGTCGGATAGAGCTCCGGCGTATATGCGTATGTCACCGCCCATGCTCCCAGATTGAAGAACGATATGCAGCCTCCCCACAGCAGAATACTCCACTCAACTCGCGCGGTCCCAAAGAAATAGCTGGCTAAGCCTGCCATTGCCATATAGGACACGAGCGTGTATTTTCGACCCACCTTCTCTATCAGAAAGGCTGCACTGAGATATCCAGGTATCTGCAGAGACGTGATGAGCATCGAGTACCAGAGAGCCCTCACCAAGGCGAAGCCTTCAGAGTAGAGTATCGTCGGAAGCCAGACGAAGATGCCGTGATAGGAGTACGCGATGCAGAACCATAGAATCCACAGCATAAGCGTCCTTCTTCTCAGAGGGCGGGACCAGAGGTCTGCCAAGAGATGCCTCTTGGTCCCTTGGCTCTCTGCCTGCACCCACTCTTGAAATGCGGGAGAAGCATCAAATCCATGCCTTCTAAGGATCGACAATGCTTCATCTGTTCTCCGCTTGACTTCCAGGAAGCGAATAGACTCCGGTAAGAACCGATGGATTAGAAGAACAAAGAAGAGTGCAACAAACGAAACAAGAAATGTGGACCTCCAACCATAGGACGGAATAAGGTACAAGGAGAGGGCACTGATGAATAGTGCACCGAACGACCAAGAACTCTCCAAGACTGCAACAAACTTACCTCTATCTGACTTTGGCACATACTCGGAGAGCCACGTGCTTAGGACGGGCATGATTCCCCCTGTCCCGGTTCCACCTAGAAACCTCAGGATCCCCATGGAGACTGGATCCCACGCGAAAGCGCAGAGACCGGTCGTGGCTGCGTAGATGGCGACTGTAAGCTGGACCGTTGGCTTTCTGCCGATGTAGTCCGCTATCGGCCCAAACGAAGAAGCGCCTATGAACATGCCAACATAGTAGACCGTTGCTAGTAGGCCTCCCGCTTGAACCGGCAACCCCCACTCCTGCAGTATCGAAGGCAGCGTAAAAGCGAGGATCATCACTGAGATTGCGTTGAAAGCCCAAGCCAAAGCCGCAGTGCCCAAGAATACGTAATGAAACCTGCCAACCGTCGCCTGCTCAAGTCTGTCATGGAGTGTCACGTCGCTCTCCCTCATGGAACATGACGTTCAGCGTACAGGGATCGGGCTAGTGATTTGAGTCTTGGAGTCAGGCGGATGCGAGGCGCTCTACAGCCTCTCAGCTTCTTAGTTGCCATCGGCAGTGATTTGACCTCGGAGGTCGCCTTCTCCTGAATCGTCTCAATCCTAGGGAACTCGTACACGAGCCGTCCCCCTTCAACTATGTTCTCGAGCAGCGGGATCGTTGACGAAGGTGGCTCCTCGTCAGCCATACCTAGGAGATCCCACTGAAGCTCGCCCTTCCTTGAATACTTCCGAAAGATCTGCTTCGGGCCTGGAAGGGTTCGTTTGCCAGCACTGGTCTTAACACGCGGAATCCATTTGCCATCTCTCTCTACGGCAACAAGCTTGTAGATTCCTGGCAAGGCTGGATCGTCTCGAGACGTTACAAGCTCGGTTCCCACACCGAATGCGTCGATGGGTGCCCCTTTTGAGATCAGATCATCGATCTTGTACTCATTCATGTCTCCGCTGACAAAGATCTTCGTGTCAGAAAGGCCGGCCTTATCCAGTATTTTTCTCACCTTTATGCTGAGCTTCAATATGTCGCCGCTATCAAGCCTGACCAAGGAGAGCTTCTTGCCGGTCTCTATCGCCTTCTTCGTTCCAGCTATCGTTTCATACGTGTCAACTAGAACGGCAGGTTCTGAAGAAAAGACCTTGCAGTATTTCTCAAATGCCTCTTGTTCAGAATCGTAGTTCATGATGAATGAGTGGGCAACGGTCCCGTATGTCGGTATTCCAAGCTCATAGCCAGCAATGACGTTCGATGTCCCGATGCAGCCACCTATGTAAGCGGCGCGGGCAGCGAGCAACGCAGCGTGAGGGCCGTGAGCTCTTCTTGCTCCGAACTCAACTATACCCCTTCCTCTAGCGGCTTGGACGACGCGCGAAGCCTTGGTCGCAATGAGCGTCTGAAAGTTTATGGTCGATAGCAGAAAGGTCTCCAAGAGTTGTGCCTCAATTATCGGTGCGGTGACCCTTACGATGGGCTCATCTGTGAGGACTGCAGTGCCCTCCGGGACGGCAGAGACATCGCCTGTGAATCTGAAGCCTTTGAGATACTCAAAGAATTCATCGCTAACAGTCTTGAAGGCTGGGTGAACTCTCAGAAACGTGATTGAATCCTCATCGAAGCTGACGTTCAACACGTAGTGAATGGCTTGCTCAAGGCCTGCAGCTACGAGGTAACACCTATCTTTCGGGTAGGTTCTAGCAAACAGCTCAAAGGTCGCCCTGTGACGTTCGTTGTTATCAAAATATGCAGCAGCCATTGTAAGCTCGTAGAGATCAGTCATGAGCCCAAGTTTGCCGTCGCCCAATAGCAGTGATTTCATGGCTCACTATCTCATCTTCCTCACTATTCAAGGAAATCTCTTCGTAGTACCTGACCCAGATATGTGGCAGCCTCGTCGAACGCAACGTATCCATACTTAGGCGAACAAGAGTCGTACTGCTTCATCCGAAGTTCTGGCGTCAGCAACGCTCCGAAGAACTTGTCGACGCAAAATCTTATAGGAATCATACCTGTGTGCAACAGTTGGGGAGCTGGGCAGACCCGGCTGAGAGGGCGAATTCCGGATTCGCCGACCCTTTGAACCTGATCCAGGTAATGCTGGCGAAGGGAGAACGAAGGGCGTTTCTCCGCTGGTTCTACTAGTCCCTGAGCGTGGATCGAGTGAAGAGTCAAACAAAGATAATATCCGAGGCGGTTGCCGCAGTCGCCCTTGCGTATGCACTGAACCTAGTAGTAATATTCAGGCTGCCGCAGGGAGGGTCAGTCACCGCAGTGAGCATGGTTCCTCTTCTGTGGTTTGCTCTTCGGCGAGGCCCCAAGGTGGGAGTGCTAGGAGGAATGGTCTATGGACTCGTTGACATGTTTCCTAAGCCGTACATAGTGCATCCAGCCCAATTCTTGCTTGACTACCCTCTTGCGTTCGGTGCCCTAGGTCTTGCGGGCTTCTTCAAGAAGTATCCGATTCCAGGCGTAATTGCAGGCATCACTGGCAGATTCATCTGTCACTTCCTTTCAGGGGTGATATTCTTCTGGATGTACGCCCCGAAAGGGATGAGTCCTGCCGTGTACTCTGCGATCTACAATGGGTCATATTTGGCAGTGGAGCTTGTCTTCAGCATCATCGTCATGTATGCGCTCGTTAGAAGAGGACTAATCGATATGCGCCTCTAGGCACGAGACCTAATGCGTACCGAAATGATCTGCATCTAGATCTCATTAGGCAAGGATAAGTCCCTCCTCTTGATAGACGCGTGATCGACTGTGAAGTGAATGTGCCTCTCTGAGAAATAGCTGCAATCTAACTGCACACGGGTGTCCATAACGTGAACCTGAAGACGGTGCAGGAGCATTGTCGACAAGTTGTTGAGCGGGCCGTTCTTTGGTGGAGCTGTCCGCTTACGGCACCGCTTTGAACGGGAACATCATTACGAACATTCCGATAACAGCCAGAAGATATAGCCCCATGATTATCTTAGGCGGTTTCTGATCCAATGCCATCGAGGTTATGGCAATGCACACGCTCGGTACAGTGTTAAGGAAGTAGAATAGATACATTATTCGATTCCATAGGAGAGCCATTGGAATGAACGGAAGGTACGTTCCGGCAAACCATGTGATCGCAAACAACGATGTGTCTTGCCTCCTAGAGAAGTATAGGTACGCCTCGTAGAGTATAGTGGGTAGCGTCAGGTAGATTATGAGCGGGTTCATGGCTCCGTTGAAATGGATCGATGTATAGGTTCCCACGACCGTGCTGTCAACGATCTTGTTCACGTCAACCTTGAGATATGGGATCTGGACTTGGTTGAGTAGCCACTGCCACGGATAGCTCTGGATGCCTGTCGGGAAAGGAGCCACTAGCGCCCGAGTATAATTGAGGATGAAGGTTATGTGCTCTATCGGACTAGGGTATCCCACCCAAAGCCTGTCCATGACAAAGAGGAGTCCTACAAAGCTGATGCCGTACGCGATGACGAGTCGCTCAAGTTCTCCTAACCTCTGCATTAGGGATAGCTGTCCTGAGTCTCCTTTCTTTGTGAAAAGAGCTTTGCCAACATGGTAGACGCCAACCGCTAGGATCCCATATAGTCCTCCTATTTTGCATAGGGTTGACAGGGCAAACGCAATTCCGCTCAGAATCATCTTCCTTCCGAAGTACCAGTAGAATCCGAGAATCATGAAGAAGAGGACAAAGATGTCCAAGGTTGCTATTCGACTATGCACGAACACGAGGTTGTCAAAGCTGAAGAGAAACGTTGCTATCAGTGACAGTAGCCTGTCGCCGCTCACCCTCTTGAGCAGCAGGTAGAACACCAGTATGGACAGTGTCCCTAGCAGTACGCTCGGAAGCCTAAACCCATATTCATTGTTCCCAATGAGCCACATCGATAGTGCAATCATAAGCTTCGCAAGTGGTGGATGCTCCCGGTTGGGATCAAGTCCCTTCGCCGCATCAGGGTAGGGGGGCTTTCCTTCTCCTCCGAGGCTTTGTGGCAGACCCAGTATGTTTCGAGCAGCGTTTACGTAGTACCACTGACGGGAAGCGTTTGGCGCTACCTCTCGTCGAATATCAGGCTGCCCTTAGGTAGGTCCAGCCACATGAGTCTTAGTGCAAGGCTGATTACGAGCAGGTAGACAAGAGCCTTGTCATATGGGTCCTTCTTCACATCAAGGTCCAGACGAAGGTATTTGCCGGCCCAGTCCAAGCCATACTTGATTCGTCCTCACCTCCAACATCCGGTTCCATTGTCACTTCTGAGTTGACTCTTCTCTTCGCCTTCTTGCTGATCGAAGGGTCGCGAGTAAGGCCAATCCAATTACGGTAAATGTGACCAGAAGTGCGAAGTCCACAGTCCAGTCGGCAGGCTGTCCAATGGTTGTGGTTGATGTGACAGTCACAACAACTATGGGCACTATCTCTAGGCTTTGCGGAGGATAGTAGGCCGTCGAGATCTTTGTCCATGCCGTATCGTTTGCGGCATGGTAGATTATCGCTGCGTAGGACTTGTACGGACCAGCCGGGGTGTCCTTAGGAATGACAAAGGCGATTGTGTAGGTTATACTTTGGCCGGGGACAAGAAGGTTGGTCTTCTCACTTCCTCCTCCATAGGCATACGTGTTCTCAGGCATCCAAGCGAAGTGCAAACCAACGAATTCGAGCTTCAGCTGCTTCTTGCCGTCATTGGATAGAGTAATGCTGACCGACGACATCTCTTTCGATTGAGGAAGAGCGTTTCCATCGTTCCAAACCCATCTCACGGAAAGTCCCGATTCCTGAGCAGACGAAGGAGTTGACAGAAGGAGAATTGAAAGAAGAGCGATCAGAATGCGCCCATATCTCAAACGATGACGCCTCTCACCTAGTGATTGCATATAGTCGGTCAAACCGAATATAAGAGATTTGAAGCCCAAAATGAGCAGATTAGCTACCTGATCCTCGCGAAGAGATCTTCAGTCCAGACCTTCAGTTTTCTGGGATACAGCACTCTCAGGAAGAAGAGCAGCCATATCAACTGCCTCATCGCCGAGAACGTTTGCACGGGGCTACTTGCCACCAAAGGGTTTCCTAGGTTCAACTGAGGGGTGAACCATAAGACTATGATGAGCGCGTTGAAGATCTCAGCCACATATAGCAGCCAAAGAGGCGCAAGCGGCATCAAGACGAGAAAGGGCAGGATCATTAACGCCATCTGGGGTGGGCATACGTACGAGCCTATGAGCCACGCCAGGCTCATCAAGAATGACCGTTCAAGGATTCTAGAGGCCTGTGAAGGGTAGTCCCTCTTACTTGTTCCTGCTATCCCTTTATAGACCAAGTACAGTACAACGAACAAGCTTGCGTAATGCGCGTTCAGATCCATTTGATCGAAGAAATAGATCAGCCATGAGTTCTCGATCCCCCATGTCATGTGATGTCTCCAGGTTCCAAACCACACATCATACTTCAAGAGGATGAAGGGCGCGTTCAAGAGTGCGAAGACGCTGGCTGCAAGAGCAAAGAACACAAGCCTTGCCTTCCAAGTCTTCTCTTCAAGAAGATAGATCGGTCCCAAGACCGCAGGATAGATCTTCGAAGCTATTCCAAGTCCAAGGCTTATTGCGGAATAACGCTTCTGTCCACGTAGATAGAAGTAAATCGAAAGAGTCGAGAAGAAGATCGCAAATATGTCCCAGTTGTATATCGTGAACATGATGAAGCTAGGCGTCACGAGAAAATAGAGGAACATTCTTTTCTTGTCAGCTCCTACCAATTCGCAGAGCTTGTAGACTACGATCACTGTTCCCAATGCAAACGCAGTCAGTACAAGGTTCATTGCCAAGGAATAGAACGCCATAGCGATTCCGAAGTCGCCTGACATTGCCCTGCCGAAGTATGAGGAGAGATACGTGAAGAAACCCACGATTACCGGATACTCGAAGACGTAGTCGTAGTAGGGGATTCCGTGGCGCCCTTTCCCTATACCATCCCTCCAGAAGATGCTCGCTATGTCCGTGTAGTGATTGGGCACAATCATCGGGAAGTGCTCCCAAAAACCGAAAGCGAGGATTACCCCAGCGACAAGCAGAATCTCAGCCAGATCCCTCGGAACTGCGGCGCCTTTACTCTTGTCAGTCAACAATTGTCCCAACCAGACTGGATATCTGAAACTTATATAAAATAAGCAGCAGTCTCCACTGCAGAGACTGCCTAGAACAAGGCCTTTGTCTCAAAGGGAACAGAGCACGCAACGCTCTAGCCGAGCAGGCGGCGAGTGGCTCATCCGATCGCAGACAACGTTATCATCAAGATTCCGGGTGATTCGATGAGCCTATGTTCAATCACATCTATCGCGTAGCCGAGCCTTTCAAGAGTGTGTACGCCTATCACCAACTGGTGATTGGCTCCTTGCTTTCTAAGCAGTTCTCCTATGGGGTCAGGTATTGAACACACCGCCACCAGTTCAGAAGGTGCTGTCTTTCCCTCAATGGTGATTAGGTTCACTATGGCTTCACGGCATGGGATCCTTTGTCCTGAAAACGAGGTCAACACTATTGTCAATCCAGTGTATCTTACGTCTAGCGTTTTGGCTAGCTCCTCATCGATGACGGTATATCCTGCTCCGCTATCAACGAGGGCAAGTCCCTCGACAGTGCCCCCGTCTCCTACCAGCCTGAACTTGGCCGACGCAAAACCCATAGTTGAACACTGGGTAAGTTTGAGTGGCCGTCTATTTATGTTCGCTGCTATCGCCCAAGGTCTCTGCAAAGTATCGAGATCTGGAAACGAAAAAGCCAGAGATCCGCCTAGGAGTTTCAGAATTCTATCGTTGCGCTATTTGCTCGACTTTATCTTGCGAAGCAGATCTTCAGGTTGTCTATGTGGAACAGTCCTCTGTTGTATGCGCTATAGAAACCGATGCCACCCCAGGTTCCAATTGACCATGTTTGGTCGAAGGCTGAACAGATCAAGTAGCCGTCGCGGTAGCAGTCGAATTGTCCGCCGTTGATCACTATCTTGATGTGAGTCCAAGCTTGGAGAGGAATCGTTCCTTTCGCTGACTGTGTCCCTATTATCTCCCAGCTGCCCCACCCATTCTGTTTGAGGAAGTAGCTTTCCCAGTCGATTGTGCTTGTCAGTCTGAGAGCATAGTACTGGTTGTCGCTTTGCATTCTGAATGTGACGAAGGCCTTCTGCCCTCCGGGGTTGTCGAATAGTATGTCGAACTCTATGACGCCGTTCGTGAAGCATCTTGTCTCCGGTCTAGAGATGTAAGCTGAGTAGGAGTTTACATCTGCAAACGGGGCGCTGTCACCGTACTCGCTGGGATGGTCATAGAACATGGAGGGGGCCGACCTGCCTGACGAAGTGTTTCTTCCCGGAGATCCTCTGTATGTCGTCCATTGGAATCCCTCCGGAATTCTGAAGTTGTCGACATAGAAGGAAGAGCCATAGTAGTTGTTCTGAAGCCCTATTCCACCCCAGCTTCCTTTCTGCCATGTCTCGTCTACAGCTTCGCAAATGAGTGTCCCATCCTTGTATGCTTGAAATCTCGGGCCGCCAATAGTGACTATGACATGAGACCAAGTTTGTGTTGAGAAGACGCCTAGGTCTGATTGTGTGCCAATGATCCGCCAGTTTCCGCATCCAAAGTACCTGGCGAAGTAGCATCTCCAATCTCTGGTACTTGTGAGTCGAAGGGCGTAGTAGGTGTCGTCACTTTGCATTCGAAAGGTGAGCATAGCGCTCGCTCCGCTCTCTGGCATAGTTTCGAAGTAAATGTCAAACTCAATCATTCCGTCGGCGAAGTTCGCGGTTGCTGGGTTTGACAGGTACAGTGCAGTTGAAGCCTCATCTTTGAAGGCACCGAGTTCTCCTCCTGTGAGCGGATGAGTCATACTGAGGACCGAGCCTCTGCCTCCTCCAGCCCTGATCTCAGGTGTTCCTCGGTGAATTGCCCAATGGTCAGAGAGCAGGCCCCCAAAATCGTCGAAGGCAGTCAAGCCGTCGAAGACTTCGAACGACACAGCTGTGAAGGGTTGTGCTTCAACGGTTCTGGTGACGGAGGTGTTTGAGACAACAACCATGCAGAAAATTGCTACTATTGCGACGAGAAAGTGCCTATTCATTTCCAATCCTTCGTGAACAATCCTTTGAGCCGTATTTAAAGGATTGTCCATTCGGAAGAAACCTTGATGAGCCTTACCCTCGTTTCCGATAGAACTTTGTCGTTAGACTAGCCGTCAGACGGATGAGGTTTTCGAGATGTCATTTCTGAGTTCGGAATTGCAAGACCAAGGTTTTCCTTTCAAAGGGGCTCGCATGAAGCTCCCCCGTCTACTTGCTGAAAGCAGAAGAAGGGGGCCCAAGGATAGAGCTGAAAGCCCGCTCCTTCCGATGTATGGATCTTTCGACGATCATCTGACCCATAGCACGACGATTGCAAGTTGGCGATTAATCTTCTATAAAGGTGCCATGAAAATTACATGAGACGTGTCGTTAACATTATATAGCCTACCCAAAGGTATACCCTTACTTCTGTGATACGTTTGGAGCCAGTTTGGTACCTTATGGGCTTCAATATCGCCTTCTTCGCCGTGTTGATGCTATCCGGTCGATTCTTAAGCCGAATAACCGGAAAGCGCACGCTCAGACGATTGCTGCTCCTCATCTCATTTGTGCTTCTCCTTGCGATGCTCATTCCGGAAAGAGCTGTCGCCACAATCATTATTGAAAGAGCTCTGCCGTCCGATCCCGTCAGGGCTCCATTCGGAATAGCGGTAGCGAGGAACGCTAGCTTCGTGGTCTTTGCTGAGAAGCACCCTGGGAGGATAGGATTCATGGGTACCGGGCAATGCCTGATAAGAGATCCTGTGAGCGGCGTTTCTTCCTACAATTATACGTATAGAGAATTCTATTTGCCTGGAGCGGACGGTTCGACTGCTGAACCCCGAGATGTTGCGCTAGGCAACCAGACCCTGAAATCAGGAGGTCCGGGCAGGGAAGGATTCGTGTACTTCACAGAGTTCGTACGGAACAAGATAGGTCGATTAGACATAGGCGATAGGGTTACTGGAGGAGTTCCTCCATACGTCTTCGGTAGAGTTGACGAGTTCAGTGTTCCAACCCCGAGTAGTGGGCCGATGAATTTGGCAATAGATCCCTATAATGGGAGCGTCTGGTTCACCGAATATCAAGCTAACAAGATCGGTAGAATGTTCTTCGTTGGAGCACCTAAATGGAGATTCATCGAGTACTCGCTACCCACCCCCAACAGCTATCCCACCGATATAGTAGTGGATCCCAATTACTGGCACACATCTACTGGTGAAGTGCAGACCTATGTTTGGTTCACCATGTCGGGAACCGACAAGATAGGTAGACTCAACGGGGAGACCGGAGAGATAGTGGAGTATTCAACTAGAGGAACTCCGTGGGGAATCACGATAACTGATGATGGCTTCGTTTGGTTCACGCAAAAGCTTGGAGATAGAATAGCGAAACTCAATCCTTGGACAGCAGTGATAACCGAGGTGCCTCTTCCAGTGCACTCACCGGGCAACGAACCCCTGTACATCGCAAACGATACCGATAACAGCCTATGGTTCACTGAAAGTGCCTCGAACAGAATTGGAAAGTACATCCCTGGCTTGAACGTGTTTCAGGAATTCGTAGTCCCTACTACTGCATCGAAGCCACATGGGCTGGCTGTGACACTGAGACTCTTCCAAGGCGTGGTGGGATCAGGCGTACATCCAGACTACGCGGGAAAGATGGATGTCTTCTTCACTGAGGAGGTTGGAAACAAGATTGGAAAGATCATAATACCATCAGGCCCATGGACAACGACCACAACTGTGGGATTCATCTCCTCAGTGAGCACTACCGCAAGCTCAGCGACAACTGTCACCACAACGGCAACCACAGTATTGACAAACACCTCTGCCTTCCGTTCAATAACCAACGCCACGAAAAGTATGACCCCCGCCGGAAACTTCACAACGACTTTGGTTGACACCGTTAGCATTCTCCAGACATCAACGACAAGCACTTGGACTAAGACAACGACATCGACCAGCGTTTTGACCGCAACGTCGACGAGCACCTCAACAACGATCACAACCTCGACCACTCCGTCCACAACAACAGTGAGTTCGACCTCGGTGTCCACCGAATTCTACACGACAACCACAACAACGTCTACGAGCACGACCTATACCTCGACGAGCTACTCCCCCACAATTACAACTCCCACAACTGTGAGCACAACGTCAACATACATGACAACAACCACAACGACGACGACCTACACTGCAGCTCAGACATCGCAAGTAATCCTAGCCACCACGACCTCAACGACAGTTACAGTGACGACAACTCCTCCTGCAAGGGCGTGCATCATTGCGTCTGCTGCGTATGGTTCGGAGCTGGCTCCGCAAGTTCAGTTTCTCAGAGAGTTCAGGGACGGCACAGTCATGTCCACTTTCGCTGGCGTCCAGTTCATGCGCATCTTCAACGCCTTCTACTACTCGTTCAGTCCGAAGGTCGCAGAGTTCACTGCAACAAACCCCATCCTGCAGACAGCCACACGAGCCCTCATGTATCCGCTCATTGGGGCACTTCGCCTTGTAGCAGCGGCTTGTCAACTCTATCCTCAAGGATCGCAACTGATGATCATTATCACTGGCGTTGTAGCGAGTGGCTTGGTTGGTGCATTGTACGTTTCACCAGTCGCGTTTCTGTTGGGGATGGTTCGCAGAAGAATGAAGGTTTCAGGAGGTATTTGAGTTGGATACGACAATCGGATTTGTAGGCCTCAACATCTGCATGTTCGTAGTACTGTTTGGTGCCGCCAAGCTGAGACGCCCAATGGCAAGACTGTGGGTAAGAGGATTGAGCCTCGCGGTCTCAGCGGCATTCTTGATTGGCCTGCTGGTAACACCTGTGACCGCAGCTGTAATCACAGAGTACTGGTACGGGCCTAACCCGGCCCGTCCGTGGGAGGTCGCATGTGATGTTTCAGCAAATAGAGCGTACTACACGGCGCAGATGAGTAACCGGATCGGAGTTGTGGAATGGGGAGCAGGGAAATTCACAGAGTGGATAATCCCAACGAGCGGCGCCAATCCTTGGGGCATTGCTCTCGGGCCCGAGATAGCTACAGACACCGGTACGTTTGCTTGGTTCACTGAGGCGGCGCGTAGCAAGATCGGAAGGCTTAATCCGATCACGGGGGAGTTCGTCGAATGGGCGACCGTGACAGCAGCATCTGAGCCACACGACATCGCAATTGACCGAGAGAGACTGATTGTATATTTCACAGAGTTCTTGATGAACAGGATCGGAAAGCTGATGTATGTTGCTGGCGTTGGCTGGAGAATGACTGAGTTTCCGCTTCCTGCAGGCTCCCAGAGCCCGCAGCACATAGCCGTGGACAAAGATGGAATAGTATGGTTCACTGCCCCAGGATCAAACCAGGTCGGACGCTTCAACCCCTTCAAAGGAGGGGGAGCCGGAGGCGAATTCACAATGTATTCCGTTCCGGCGAGTCCGAACGGCATAGCTGTCGATAAGGACGGATTCATCTGGTTCACATCACAGGGCAAGAATCAGATCTGCAGACTCGACTGGTGGAAGAACGAGACAATTGCCTGGGACATTCCTTCAAGCGGATCTATGCCTGCCCAGATAGTGATTGACCAAGATTACAACGTATGGTTCACCGAGTTCGCAACATCGAAGATAGGCAAATTCGTTCCCGGAACCGGAAACTTCTATGAGTATCCAACTCCTACCGCAGGAAGCCAGCCATATGGGATTTGCATACACTCAGTTGGCACGATAGTCTTCACTGAGGCGCAAGCCAATAGACTTGGAAGGCTGTTCCAGCCGGCTTGGATGGCTGGGGGAGTTGACACAAAGACGACGACGGTGAACTGGGTGAGCCATGCGTCTACCTTGACAACTGCGGCACCCACTGTTTGCGCGACAACAACCATACCTTCCACAACCGTGTCGATGGCAACCGCTGTCACGACATCAACTGAAAGCGCCTGGTCAACCACCGCCTCGACGATCACTGAGACCAAGTCAATCCTGTATACAAGCACTACAACAACGAGCACCCAAACGTCAACAAGCACAACCGTAACAACGACAACGACCTCAACCACAACCACACGCACCTCAACGACGACCGAGACATCTACAACCTTCACAACAACATCCACGACGAGTACCTCAACGACAACGGAGACATCTTCCTCAACAACAACCGTCACCTATCCAACAACAACATTCTTCCCAACCATTACCAGCGTTAGCGTCGCATCTTGGACTTCGACATCTACGAGCGTCAGCCTTACAACATCCCAGACAACGGAAACATCTCGAACAACCCTAGTCACAACCTATCTGACGACCGTGACGACCACACCTACCGTGCGCCGATGCATAATCGCATCAGCTGCCCACGGATCAGAGCTAGCTCCAGAAGTACAGTTCCTCAGAATGTTCAGAGACCTATCAGTTGAAGCGACCTTTGCCGGAAGCTCCTTCATGAGCATCTTCAACGCCTTCTACTATTCATTCAGCCCAACTGTTGCGCTGACAATAACACAGTACCCCATCCTTCAACAGATGGTGAGGCTCGTCCTCTACCCGCTAGTGGCTGTACTTCGGACGGCGTCGGCAGCGTTCAGTCTGCTGGGATTCGCACCGGAATTCGCTGTGATCGCCTCGGGGTTGATAGCGTCGGCCCTGATCGGAGTGGCTTACCTCATCCCAATCGTTGGCCTTGCAACTGTGTGTTCAAAGAGACTCAGGAGAAGAAACTAGGGCGAACCGATGAATTGTGCGCGTGGTCTGCTTGTGGGCAGAGACTTGGCCTGTGCTAGTCAGTGGAGCCCTGGTCACATTCCTCCTCCTTTCTAGGTTACTAATGGATCTCCGCCCAAGAGCTCGAACAACCCTAGCACTTGTTCTTGTGCTGCTCAGCTTCGCAGGCCTAATGCTAGCTCCAGCCAAGGCAGTAGTGATCTACGAGTATGGAATGGGAGGCACGCCCATCCCATGGGAGATAACTTTGGACAAGGACGGTGCCATTTGGATAACAGAGCAAGGCGCAAACAAGATCGCAAAACTGTATGGCGGCCTATATGAATGGTCGATTCCGACTCTTGGCGCTGTACCGTGGGGAATAACTGGAAGCAAGGATCACGCGGACATATGGTTCACGGAAGAGACGGCAGGGAAGATAGGCAAGTTCTCGCCTTCACCACCAGGGGTATTCTACGAATGGCAGCTGCCTGATACAACCGCCAGACCTAGAGGAATTGCGATGAATATTACAAAACTCTCGACCGGGAAGACGCCTGCGAACTCAGTCTGGTTTACAGAGTTTGCGAAGAACAGAATCGGGTACTTGTATGTGAACGGAAACAATCAAGGTAAATTCAGCTTCTACAGCTTGCCATCTTATTTGGGTCGAGATGCGAACCCCTTAAGTATCGCAATGAGCCCGATCGACTACTCGATCTGGTTCACAGAGTACGGTAACGGTCGGATTGGCTCGGTAAAGCTCCTGGACGACGGGAGCGCACTTGTAAAGCACTACGCGACGAGCTCATTAGAGAGCAAGCCTTGGGGAATCGCCATAGACCCAAATGGGTTCGTTTGGGTCACTGAGAGCGGCGCCAGCAACAGCTTGGGCAGATTGAATCCCGCTTCAGGAGAATACGTGACCTTCGCTATTCCAACCCCGAACGCGGAACCACGTGGGCTGGCCGTGGAAGCAACGACAAACCCTCCCTACGATGTTATCAATGTCTGGTTCGCCGAGTACGGTTCCGACAAGATCGGCAGATACTCTCTCTCAATGAACGTCTTCTTTGAATACCCAGTGATTTCAACCGGGTCGAGACCTTATGGTGTTGTCGTTACCGGACCCTACGGTTACGTGTACTTTACCGAACCATTTGCACAGAAAATCGGGCTTCTGTACCAGGCGAACCCCATAGTAACCTACACGACCGTGGGTACAATTACGTCTGCGCTTACAACGAGCATGACCGCGGCAACAACCCGGACAACCGCAGCATCATTGACGACGACGACCTCGGCTTCGACTACATCGTCAGTTACCTCAACAGCAGCCCCGCTGACAGCAGTTACGATGACGCAAACTTTCACAAGTAGTCAACTCTACATGACCAGCACCTCAATCTACAGCTACACAGTGACGTCGTATTCCACATCCTACACAACAAGCACGTCCACTACCACAGCGACACAGGTCAGCGTCAGCACTTCTACGCTCCACACGAGCACAACCACAACCGGCACCTTTACCTCCCTCAATATCCAAACAAGCACGCTTCAGACCTCAAGCACAAACACGATAGTAATCACCTCGACATCCTTGACTACGAGCTCCGTCACTGCAACATCAACCTCAATCTACCCGACAATTACCATGACACTGATGAACACTTCATTCGTAGCCACCACGATCTTTTCGCCCACAGTTACGGTGACACACCTTCAGACCTCAGTTGTTCCAACAACCTCAATTGCGACCTCACTCCTTACAACGACCACCACAACAATCACAACCATTGCAGTCACCCGCCCGTGCGTAATTGCGTCTGCGGCGTACGGTTCGGAGCTAGCTCCGGAGGTTCAGTTCTTGAGAGAGTTCCGGGACAAGTCCGTGATGTTAACGTTCGCAGGTGCGCAGTTCATGAAGATATTCAACGAGTTCTACTACTCGTTCAGCCCTGCCATGGCCCAGGTTACAGCCTCCACTCCATATCTTTCTGCAGTTGCCCGATCACTCATCTATCCACTTATCGGGTCGCTACGTGCAACAGCATGTGTGTTCCAAGGACTCCTGCCACTCAACCCGGAAGTGGCAGCTCTCTTGGCAGGAATCCTGGCGAGCTGCCTAGTCGCAATAGCATATGTGTCACCGATCGTATTCCTGTACGCGTTCCTCAGAAGAAGACGAAACGCTCCAGGAGGAAAGTAGAATCATGGCGATGTTGTACCTAGCTGGCTTTACAGTATGCCTACTCGTTACCCTGTTCCTCCGCCGTAAGGGCTTTGAAAGTATTTCGAGGAAACATCTTCTTCGGGGGTTTGCTGCAATCGTTTCGGCGATACTGCTTGGCGGGCTGCTCTTCACACCGACTTACGCCACAACCATTACAGAGTACACTGTCCCCGGAAACCCGGGTCTGTGGGATCTTAGCCCGAGTAACAAGTCAAGTGAAGTTTGGTTTACTGAGAGCGGCGCCAACAACATAGGAGTTCTGTGTTATAATGTTACTACTACGCTAAAGCGAATTTCTGTCCCGACACTTAACAGTCAGCCGTGGGGTATAGCAACTGTTAACTGGCGAACACCAGCCGGCGTACCTACTGTGGCAGTAGTCTTCACGGAAAGCTATGGCAACAAGATTGGAGTCGTGGCGGCGAATATGACGCGAATAGCCGAGTATTCTATTCCGACAGGGGGAAGTGGTCCACGAAAAATAGTACTCGACCCGTGGCGAAATTGCACCTGGTTCACGGAGTATGCAGCAGGTCAGATTGGTAAACTATCGTTCCCGTGGGTGACGCCAAATGCTTGGCGCGCCAATATCACTGAGTACAAGCTTCCCGGTGCGCCCCCGTCGAATCCGATCGGTATTGCTATTGACCCAATAGGTCCGAATGCAACCCATCGTTACATCTGGGTCGCAGACTTTTCGAGGAAGAGCTTGGTGCGCTTCTTCCCGGAAAACGGGACGTTCAGAGAGTACTCGGTCTACCCTTTCAGCCCATGGGATGTAGCTCTTGACGCAGATGGAATGGTATGGTTCACCGCCCAAAGGCCTGGAACCGACGAGAACATTATTGGAATGCTGAACCCGGTCAGAAGCGAGAGAGAATCCGCGGCGCAGTCAAGGTGGGCACTGATGATCATAAGTGTTCCAACACCGAACAGCGAGGTTCACGATATCGAGGTTGACAGCCGGGGCAATGTATGGTTCACCGAGTTCTCTGACTATTCAAGCAAGATCGGAAAATACGTTCCGTTCACAAATGTATTCGCAGAGTACTCCATCATGACGCCGACCGCAAAGCCTCAGGGCCTCGCTCTCAATGAGACAGGTGGCACAGTCAACGTCTGGTTCACCGAGTACGGAGGAAGGAAAATTGGAAGGCTTAGACAGCCCGAAGGCCCAACGGTATCGACGACCGTGTATTCCCTCTCCTCTATAGTGACGACATCATCAACCGTGCTCACAGTTACGACGTCTCCGGTAATTACAGGTAGCAAGACAAGTGTGGCGGCGATAACGACAATTCCTGCAACGACATCAACTGTGGCGTCAACCACGAGTTCCACAATCGTTGACACGGTAAGCGTGATTCGAACCTCACCGACATATTGGACCTACACGTATACCTACACTACGAGCACATCGTTCACAACTACGACCACCACGTACAAGCTGACAGTCCTTAGTGTGGAAAGCACATCTTCAACGACATCGGTAACCAGTACGCATGTCTCAACCTCAATGGAAAGCGTCACGATACTGACTTCTACAACCGTTCTGTCAGTGTCGTTGTTCTCGCAGACTACGTCAACAACTGCGACAGTCACGCAGACTTCGACGATCTTTTCGCCGACAGTAACCGTGCCGACAACCACGACCAGCAGCGGACTGACAACGGTCTACTCACCTACGGTAACGCTGACATCAACCACGTCCACGGGAACCACAACGAGCACTACTTCGACCCTTATGACCACTACGACAACCTACTCCCCAACAATAACCCTAACGTCAACAACGACAACAACCACAACGGCCTTTCCTTTAACGATCCTCCGTCCATGCATCATAGCTTCGGCCGCATATGGATCGGAACTCGCCGAACCAGTCCAATCTCTGAGAGAATTCAGGGATCATAGGGTGCAATCTACCTTTGCCGGCGCGGAATTCATGAAGGCATTCAATTCGTTCTACTACTCATTTAGCCCCAAGGTTGCATCAATTGTCGCATCATCACAATTCGTTGCTGCACCCGTGCGCCTGTTGCTGTATCCGTTGATACATATCCTTCAGGCGTCATCGACCATCTTCGGCGCTTTGACCTCCGCCCCAGACGTAGGAGTGATCGTGGCTGGGGTATTCAGTAGCGCTCTGCTTGGAATAGTATACATTACTCCGACGGCCTTGGGTATTCAATACTTGCTCAAGAAGAAGAGCAATGCTAAACGATCGGAGGTAACTCCTGTAGCTGAACGCCGGGCAGAGCAAGAATAGACGCCATCGATCTCCCGGCTGGTGTGTCAGAATGAGAAAGTCGTTGGCTATTGCAACGTTAGTGGGAATCGTCGTCCTCCCACTTGTTCTCAGAGACATGAAGATAGTTCGCGGAACCGATCTGAATCCTCTTGATGGAATTGTGAAAGGAATGTGGCGGATTGTCGACAGCCCGTTCTACGTCAAGACTAATCCCACCAACAAGCTTGAAGTTCCACAAGGCGAAACTTTGACCATAGAAGCAGGCGTGGTCATCTACTTTGAGGTGTCGTACAATCTCACAGTGAAGGGTAAACTCAATGCTGGAGGAACAAGAGACAGCCGCATCACGTTCTCTCACAGAGATGGGGGAACTGACCGCAACAAGTGGGGTGGAATCACCCTCTACAGCACAAGCGGAGGTAGCACGATAACCTACTGCAACATAATGAATGCGATAAGAGCGATCAGCGTTTATGGCTCGTCGAACAACATTCTCACCTTCAACATAATCCGATACGATTCCGCCGGGATCCTCATAAGCGCAGCCGAGGGAAACACAATCACAGACAACGAGATCTATGAATGCTCTGACAGCGGCATAAGCCTCCGGCAAGGATCCCAAAGGAACGAAATATCCCGCAACGTCATATACAAAATCGGCCAGCCATCCGCTCCATTCATTCGAGGCGACGGAATAGTCCTCAACAGCACCTCCGGAGGTCCAATGAACATAGACAACAAGATCAAAGACAACACGATATACAACTGTCACTTTTCTGCCATCAAGTTAGACCATGTCCAGACTCTAGAGATCTCAGGCAATCTCCTATACGCAAACCATCAGAGAGGCACCAATGGAACGGGAGGAAACATATACCTCAGAAGATCCAATGACACAAGCCTTGACTACGAGAACAAGGATATCGTGATTCACAACAACAAGATACACAGCGCGGCTCAAAACGGCACAGGTATCTTTATGCAAAGCGTCAGGAATGTCCGAGTTAGCTACAATGACATCTATCTGAATAGTTTTGCGGGAATGGTCGTAGGCTACAAACTCGGCAACGTTACGACTCTTGGACAGGTTTTCCGCAACAACCTGAGAAACAACAGAGTATACCAAGCTTGGGACAACGGTACCTCGATGGTTTGGGACGATGGTTCCAAAGGGAACTACTGGTCGGACTACAACCCAACAGAGGGTTATGACTCCAATAACGATGGAATCGGAGACTTTCCTCACACAATACCTGGTCCAAAATTCTCCAAGGACTTTTTCCCTCTGATGAGCCCTCTTCTCTTCATTGTGACAACGTTCTCAACAGTGACAACCGTAACTGCCACATCCACCGTGTATAGGTTCACAACCACCACAACGATCCCAACGCATTCGTTCACAACAATAATGGCACCATTGACTCTTTACACCACCACTATCAGGACGAACACTACCACGACCGTCACCACTACCACCACATCCACAACATCGTACTCGATGGCACTCACAACCTTCTTCGCCACCTCCACAAGCTACGTCTGGACAGTGTCAGCCTCCACGACGGTCATGCTCTACAGTACATCCTATACAAGTACGACAGCTACGACCACAACAACTTCCACATCAACCTCAACCACAGCAACCACGACGACCACCACAACAACCGCTACCCAAGCCGTAACGCCTCGAAGATGCGTTATCGCATCTGCAGCGTACGGCTCAGAACTGTCACCTTCCGTTCAATTCCTGAGAGACTTCAGAGACCATCAAGTCTTGAGCACTTTTGCCGGGACTCATTTCATGAAGGTCTTTGACGCATTTTACTACTCATTCAGCCCACTTCTAGCGGAGCCTGTATCGACAAGCGACAATGCCAGAGCAGCAGCGAGAGCCCTACTGGCTCCACTGCTTGGATCACTCCACGTAGGACAAGCCATATTTCACGTCTCGCGGTCACAATCCGAGTTTGGAGTACTCATGGCGGGCCTAATATCGAGTTCACTGATCGGACTCCTGTACGCATCACCTATTATGGCGCTAAGCGCGATAAGAGCTAAGGACGAACGAAAGAGGAGCGCAATGTCACTTAGGCCGCTGGCTTTGGTCTGGATCGGTTCACTCTTCTCACTCGGCATGGCGTACGTGCTTCTTTACTTGAACCAGACAGGCATGGCCGACTTCATAGCAATGGTCTCGACTGGAACGTTGGTTCTGTCCACTATGATTCTTGCTCCCCTCTTGCTGTTGAGACTGATTCGAAGACTCCTGTCATGAATTGTGCCCGTTCTGAAGGATCAAACGAGCCAAATCCCTTCGCTGAATACCAGATACCCGACGGCATCGATATGCCGCTGGAAAATGCTTGCGGACGTACGAGATCGAGCTGGGCGCCCAGTCCCTCAGTTCCTTCCGTCTGGGCAGGTCAGTGCTTCATCCTTCTTAGTGCGAGTCAGACTTAACAAAGGAGTATCTTGCCCAAGGAGGCCACTTCTCTGAGCGAGATGTTTCGAAGGCAACTTTCAATTCCAACCCAATCCTAAGATCTCTGGGATCCACTCGAATCATTCCCGGAAGCCTAGCACCCTCGTCCAGTAGGACTATTCCGACTGCATAGGGTACAAATGGCTGAAAGGCCGGGGGGGCAACATGCACCACTGAGTACGTCAAGAGCCTCCCGGTTCCCCTCAATTCCATCCATCGCATATCGGTCAAACCGCATCTTGGGCAGAGGGTCCTTGGAGGGACTAGAATCGCCCTACACGATGTGCATCTTGTTGCCATCAACTTCTTCTGGGCGCAAAACTGGTAGAAGCTTTCGAGGGTTGGAGGTGGTCCTGAATCCATGTCAATCTCGCCTCTGATAGATGTGAACAACGCCGGTTGCGCCTGAGCCACCGATGTTGTGGGTCAAACCTGTACTCGCATGCTCGACTTGCCGGGGTCCCGCCTGTCCAGTCAGTTGAAGGCATATCTCGCAGGCTTGAGCCGTTCCGGTCGCTCCAACAGGGTGCCCCTTGGCCTTGAGGCCGCCGCTTGTGTTTACTGGAATCCTCCCTCCGATCTGCGTCTCTCCTTCTTCAACCAGTTTTCCCCCTTCGCCTGGAGCACAGAAACCCAAATCCTCGTATGCGACTATCTCTGCTATTGTAAAGCAATCGTGTGCTTCCGCGACATCTATGTCCACGGGCGCTTTGTCCGCCATCTCATAGGCTTGTCTGGCAGCCAATCGAGCAACTGCCATGAAAGTTATGTCATCTCTCTCATAGAGCCCTATCGTCTCGCTAGCCTGCCCCGTGCCAACAATATCTACGGGCATGTCAGTGAAACGCTTGGCGAGATCAGGCCTAGTAATGACAAGACAGCTCGCACCATCGCTGATCAAGGAACAATCAAGTAGCTTCAGGGGCCACGCTATCGGTCTGGACTCCATCACCTGCTTCACCGTTATCTCGCGTTGCATCTGCGCCTTAGGGTTGAGACACCCGTTATGGTGATTCTTCACTGCAACCATGGCCATCTGCTCCTCTGTTGTTCCATACCTGTGCATGTGGGCAGTGGCCATCAATCCGAACATCGCGGGAAACGTTATCCCGTGCCACTGTTCCATTGGAAAATCGGAAGCCATGGCCAAATATTCCGTTACGTCCGGGGTCGCGCGGTGGGTCATCTTTTCCACACCACCCACCATTACAACATCATGTATTCCAGACATGATAGCGAAAATCGCACATCTCAAGGCTACACCTGACGAAGCACATGCCGCTTCGATCCTAGACGCAGGAATCGGCAGAAGCCCCGCCCAATCTGCCAGTGAGGGCGCAACGTGCGTCTGATGTTCAAACGACTCAGACATCTGCCCCACAAACAGAGCCTCCACATCCTTCTTGGGATCAAGGTTCGAGCAGTTGTTGAAGGCTTCGCTCGCAGCCTCAAGAAAAATCTCTCTTGAATATCTTCCCTCTAGTCTGCCGAACTTTGAAAGGCCTACCGAAACTATCGACGCCAGAGGCCTGCCCTTCAAACTCTACCACTTGAATTGTTCGACAGTAATGCATTGAACGTATAATTCTTACCAACATGTTTGACACCTGCCTTGACCGGATTTCATTTGGCCGCACACCAAACATGCTTCGACCGTCGATCGTCTTAAATCAGAAAAATGGGATTATCTGAACTCTTATTCTGTTGGTGAGTGGATGACTGCTAAGGTCGCGGTAATCGGCGCTGGAATGACGCAACTGAGATCGATCACACCAGACTTGTCGTATAAGGAGATGATGTTCGAGGCCGCCGTCAAGGCGTACAACAACGCAGGAGTAGATCCTCGCAAAGATGTGCAGAGCTTCGTCTGCTCATCAGAGGACTTCTGGGAAGGAACAAGCATCTTCGATGAATATGTGCCGGATCAGATCGGGGGATCCTTGAAGCCCGTCTGCACAATATCCGGCGATGGACTCTACAGCCTCATAACGGCTTACATGCAGATCTCATCGGGGCTCATCGATGTTGCAGCGGTAGAAGCCCACAGCAAAGCTTCGGAGATGGTCTCAATTCGGAACATAATGAGCTTGGCGCTCGATCCAATATACGTGAGGCCCTTAGCTGCCGATCCATATTTCGTAGGGGGGCTCGAAATGGCACGATACCTACATGAAAGCGGCAATACGCGAGAGCAATGCGCAAAGGTAGTTGAGAAAAATCGGGGAAACGCATTAAGAAACCCTTACGCAGCACACCCCTCAAAAACGACAGCGCAAGAAGTACTGGCTTCTGAGGCTGTCTGCCACCCACTGGGTAGGATGGATATTGCTGAGGCAGCAGACGGCGCCGCCGTGGTCGTACTCGCCTCAGAGGAGAGAGCCAAAGCGTTATGTGAAAATCCAGTCTGGATTCTTGGACTGGGCTGGTGCTCAGATACTCCTTGCCTGGAAGCGCGGGAGTGGGGAGAAGCCGTGTATGCGAAGATCACTGCAGAAAGGGCGTTCAGAATGGCAAAGAATGTTCGCCCAAAGGACATCGACCTACTCGAGATAGACGACTCATTCTCCTATAAGGAACTTCAACATCTTGAAGCAATGGGGTTCTGCAAGAAAGGCGAAGCAGGTGTCCTCACGCAGAAGGGGGAAACTGCTCCTGACGGCGAGATCCCGGTGAACGCCTCGGGAGGAAGCCTCGGGATGGGGTATACTTTTGAGATGGCTGGACTGCAAAGACTCTGCGAGATGGTCCTGCAACTACGAAGCCAAGCCGGTGAGCGCCAAGTGAAGAACGTTCGAATCGGGCTGGTTCAATGTTGGAGAGGAATTCCAACAGCAAGCGGCGCAGCCATGATCCTAACCTCCGAAAGGAGCTGACCGACTTGTCCATAAAGAAGAGGGTCGCGGTCGTCGGTGCTGGAATGACCAAGTTCATGCGGAGAGCACAGGAGACAGGAAAGGAGCTGGCATACGAGGCAGCAAGAATGGCCCTCGACTCTTGTGGTCTAGGAATAGAGGACATAGAATGTGTCACGATGGGGTCAGCACCGGACGCGTTCGACGGCGTTCACATGAAAGGAGAATATCTCATCGATGGGGCGGGGGCATGGCGGAAACCATACATGAGAAGCTACGTTGGCGGAGGCACGGGAGTATTTGCGCCGATTCACGGATGGCAGCATGTCGCCTCTGGACTCTTCGATACATGCCTTGTCGTCTGTGAAGAGAAGATGTCCAGTTGCAGGCCTCATCCGCAGGCCGCGTTTCTTACAATCTTCGACAATCTTACCGAGCGCCCTCTCGGCCCAAACTTAGTCTGGATCTTCGCACTTGAGATGCACAGGTATATGCACGTGCACAAGATACCGAAGGAGAAGATAGCCGTCGTCTCAGTCAAGAACAAGAAGAACGCTATGGATCACCCATGCGCTCAGTTGGCACAGAAGATAACTGTGGAAGACGTTCTCAACTCGGAGATTCTCGTCTGGCCAGTTCAACGACTGGATATTAGCCCCACTAGCGATGGGGCCGCAGCTGTTGTCTTGGCTTCAGAGGATGTGGCAAGGAAGATAACAGATTCCCCAGTCTGGATTGATGGCGTTGGATGGAATCTTGACACAGCGTATTGGACGAACAGAGACCTGTACTATCCTCAGTACGTGGAGAACGCGGCTAGGATGGCTTACCAGATGGCTGGAATAAAGAACCCAAGAGAGGAGATAGACTTCGCTGAACCTTACGACCCATTCGACTACAAGGAACTTCATCACATGGAAGGACTTATGCTCTGCGAGAAGGGAGAAGCTCCCAATCTTGCCTGGGAAGGCGTAACACAACGAGATGGGAAACTTCCGATATGTCCGTCAGGCGGGCTACTCGGTGTAGGGAATCCCATCGCTGCGGCAGGATTGATGAAGATCTGCGAGCTCTTCTGGCAGCTCAGGCGGGAGGCTGGGAAAAGGCAGGTTCCCGGAGATCCCAGAACCGCTGTGGCACAGGCATGGGGTGATCTCATGCAAGTAGGAACGGTCGTGGTGATGCGGACCTAGGTAGGTGGAAAGATGAGCGTGAAGATCAAGGAATACCCAGGAACCCCTCTTAGAGAAGAGGATCTGAAGCAAGGCAAGGTACTGTTAGTAAGCTACTGGCCGAAAGCCAGATACGTCTGGTCGGCAGGCGTTGCGATAGGAAGATACCTCACCGAATTGAAGAACGGTAGAATAGTAGGAAGGCTATGCAGCAAGTGCGGCCGCATAGTAGTTCCTCCTCGCATGTTCTGTGAGTGGTGCTTCAGACCGAACGATCGCTGGGTCATTCTCAAAGATAGCGGCGTCGTTAACACGTTCTCAGTAAGCCGGATCACAGCCGACGCAACAAGAATCAAGGAGCCGCTTATACCGGCAGTAATTCAGATTGACGGGACGACGGATGCCGGCATCTTGCACTTGGTCGGAGAAACCGATCCCGAGCAGGTTAGATTCGGGATGAAAGTGCAGGCACTTTGGAAACCTCCTGAAGAAAGGACAGGCTCGATCACGGACATCAAGTACTTCAGGCCAACTGGAAGGTGAATAGTGATGGGCTTAACAGAAAAGATCCGATCTCCAAGGGACATGATGCACGTGGAGGGCGAGATACCTGTCAACTACCTATACACCGCTGGAGTCGCCGGAGAGAGGTTCCTCAGAGAACTCAAGGAGAACGCGAAGATTCTCGGGATCAGATGCGGAAGATGCGATACAGTACACGTTCCACCCAAGATTTACTGTGAGCGATGCTTTGAGAGGCTTGATGGATGGGTGGAGCTGACAGGTGAGGGGCAGGTCGAGGCATTCACAATATGCCATTTCGACTCTGAAGGAACCAGATTGGCTGAACCGGAGATTCTTGCTGTGATAAGACTCAGAGGCGCAAATGAGAGCATTGTTCACCGAATCAAGGAGACGCCCGCCGAAGGCGTCTACATGGGCATGAATGTGAAAGCCGTCTTCAGAGAGAAAGAGGATCGAGTAGGGTCGATTCTTGACATCGCACACTTCAAACCATATGCGCTCTAGAAGATGGGACGGATCTAAGGAGAATCAACGGTAGATTGTCTGCGCTAGGTCCATTTCAATTCTTTCTTGCCGAAATACCGATAAAATGAGCCATTTCCCCTCCGGGAAATGAGGTAGGAGCTCTACCGAAGCGGCGCTTCTGCGAAAGGTTGCCGCCGAGCGAACTACGGGCCGGTCCCTTGATTTGCAGGATGCCAGAGGAAAGTTCAAGGCTTGTTCCTTTGCAGAACCTCAGGCAACCCTAAGCTTGGTTGAGCACTGCTTGAGAGACGCCTTCGAAGCCGAAGGAAACCTAAAACTTATCTATCTTCTGCAAACATGTTATAGTGTCCACTTGAAGGTGTGAGATTTTGCCTAAGAAAGCAAAGAAGAAGCCAAAGAAAAAAGTGAAGAAGGCAAAGCGAAAGCCAAGACCGAAGCCCAAGAAAGCGCCACCCCCGGCACCATCTCCTGAGGAGGCTCTGCCGCCAACTCCACCTCTTGAAGCCATAACCGGGGTCCAACCGCCAGTCGTCTAGGCATTAATGTAAGCTGCAAGAGGTTTGCCTTCCTTCTTTTCTTTTTGTTGGTACTAGCCAATTCGCTTGTTCTCAATCAAACGAAGAAGATGCTTAAATTCGCCTGCCAAAGCTATCTTTGATGATCATCTTGGAAGACGACCGAATAGCAGAAATCAGAAGATATCTGGACGCGACCTTGGAGGAGTTTCAGACTCTAGTAGAAAGGGCCGGAGGATTCGACGACACTAGGATAGGAAACGGATGGCATCCAGCCAGCGTCAAGGAAACTCTCACTACTGTGGCGCCTCAACGATCCTCAGAAATCCTACAGAAGGTCAAGTCTCTCAGATGGCGCGCGCTTGGAATGGCCTTGAGCAATTTTCCAAAGGCCAGAACACTCAAGATCGAGTTTGAGCAACCAAATCTCCATTATCGCCCCTACTGGATAGCCAAGGCTTATCATGAATGCTTCTTCTTCAGAGGAGCATCCTACCGAGTCCGAACAGGCGATGATGTAGTGGCAGTCGAGGTAGACGGAAAACTTCGAAATTTGATTCTCCGTGATCCCAAAGCATCATCGCTTTTGGAAGAGTTCAAGAAGAGGCTTGAGAAAGCCACTGGGTTGATGTCTACTGGTCCGAGATTCTTCGTTCTAGACGGAGTCACTGAACTAGCAAGGAAATACAAGGAGACGTCGCTCTACCTAGATGCTCACGGGAGGTACGACCGTCAGATCGAGCGTTTCATCCGTCGAAAGCCTCCCCTACGGCCAATCTCAAGCGTCGAGCAGCTTCAGAGGGAGAGCGACTCTGCTGAGATCATGCCGTTACACGAAACCAAAGATTCAGTGATAAGAAGACTCACCGAGGTCGTAGTGGAGCCGCCTAAGACATTCACAAGAATTCTGAGCAACAGATTCGAGGTGACAGATCTAGACTTACTATACTTACCAGTGTACGAGGTCAGGTATCAATACGCCAAGAAGCAAGGTATCGCATACGTCAATGGCTCTACAGGCGAACTACTTTCCTAACGAACTCTGAGTCCTCTCCGAAGCTGTCATCGCGATTCCGATTCCTGCCACTTGCGATCTAGAGGCTTTCTGTTCTCTTTCGCAAACCACAGTCCTCGCTATTTCTCTCTTGCTGGACTCAGTTTGATCCTCCAGAGTTCGCACATTCTATCCGTGAATCCGTAGCCAGCCGTTGCTTCATATCGATCCTTACACACGATCCGTTGATGTTCCACAATGGGAACATTAATATACCACAGCCTACAGAATGACCAAACGGAGATCAATGTGTCAGTCGCAGAAGACGTGTCAACATTCCTGAGGACTCTTACAAGGCCTCCACAGCTTAAAGTCCTGACATCTCTCGCAGAGAAACCGACACAAGAGTTCACTAAGACAGAGATCGCAACTAGATCTGGGATCGGCAGAACTACTCTTTACCGGATTTGGGAGGATCTTGAGAAGATGAAGGCGATAAGCGCGTCCCGTCAGGTGGGGGCAGTCACACTTTACCGTCTCAATACAACCAGTCCCGTCGTACAATCACTTCTCTCAGTCAGAGAGAGGCTCGCAAAGATCCAAGACGCAGTGGAAAGGATTGAAGAGCTTCACAGGATTGAGAAGACTGCAAAAGAACAGCTTCGAGATCAAATCCCTCCAGGGCCATTCCTACTGCTAAAGTTCTTGGACATGAAGGCTTCAAGCTCAGAAAAGGCTGTTTCTGAGAAGGCTTTGGGACTGAAGGAACATGAAACAACCGTTCTCTCAAATCTTGTAGAGTCCGGTCTCGTGGAAAGGAGAGATGGAACATACAGTCTCACATCGCTTGGGAAAGTGGCCGCCGAAGGTGCCGCAAGACTATGGCGCCGTGAATCAAAGGAATCAATAGACGAAGTCATCTCCTCCTTGAGGGTCGCACTTGGAATCGTTTCTCAGGAGATGGGAAAGATCAATCGCGCGCTTTCCCGAGAGAAACATCGTTCGGGCGGAGTGCGGTGATAGAGATGCAAAGATACGGACTGAGAGAAAGTTTCCCGGTCAGGGACAGAACACTCGTCACGTTAAAGACTGAGGTTGTCAAACTCTTCAACCTACTAACTATCGTGAAAAGTGCAATAGGAAATCTGAGGGAATTTGAGGAGATCAAGCAGCTACCCATTGCAAGACTTGAAGAAGCCCACAGGACCTTAAAGAGTTTTGTTGAGCAATACGAGAAGAGAAAACAAAGTCAAGGAACCGGCTAGACACCTCTCCCTTTTTTGAGATCCGATAAGATTTGCTTTTGCAGATTGGCCAGCCAATGTCAAAACACATAATAGGCCAAGCTCTGAATCAAACTGCGAGCGGCTTTGCCTTTCACGCAAAGGACCTTCATCATAGTTGCAATTATCCTATCAGCCGGGACGATCTGTCACCTCAACGTTTTTCCTGTGTCGTCAGTCACTCGAGCTGTAATTGACACCGATAGCCCTGTGTACTCCCATTTGGCCAGGGAGGTTCTGATAAGTGGCTATGGCCTTGAGGCATCTTTCACGTATTTTCTTTGGTTACGGAAGCCTAGAGGGCAGAACGCCTTGTACACAGGTATCTCCTTCGTGGCCACAACAACTGGAGGCGTCCCATATCCAAATGTGAACATCGCTCTAGACATGCCAGCTGCTCTGGGAACATATGAACTGACGATTTCCTCTTCGTCAGCGTTTGATACTGCTAGCGCTAGATGCCGCTTTGGGGTGTTCGGCCCTGCTAGGGCATTGTATCAAAGAAGGGAGACCGCGAGATTCGCTGGAGGAGGAGTGCTTCCAGGATCGACAGTCAGGGTCGACATCCGAAACCCAATAGACGCACTTGTAAGCAATGTAACAGCCATTGCGAATGACACCGGCGAGTTTGAGCACACTTGGCCGATACCGAATAATGTCCAAGTTGGTACATGGACGATATCTGTCGGAGGAATCGGCACATACGACAACAGCTTCGAGAAGCATCGTGCTGACGGCCAATTCGGCGTCGTCGAGGCCTCTTTGAAACTATCCATACATCAACAGCCATCATCACTGTATCAGCGTACAGAGACTGCAAGGATCGCTTTCATTGTCAATTATCCAGACGAGTCTCCCGTAACATCGATCAAGCCCGGCTCGAAACCTGTCTTCATCTCTCGCATGGGCATAAAGGCTCAGTCACTTCCACTAGTTCTCACTGACGCGATGAACGGGATATGGACGACAGAGTACACTATTCCTAAGAACGAAACTTTGGGAAAGAACTTTACGTTCACAATATCCGCCGGCTCGTTCGACGACGGGTTTGGAAACAAAGCGCCTTCATCTATGTCTGTTTCCTCGCAGTTTGAGGTGGCTCTTGCTCAATTGAGAATCTCAATCTTATCCCCAAAGCACGCATATGAGATACTCTTTGACTCAATCAATCTAAATGTAACCGTCAAGTATCCTGACGGATCGGATCTGATAGACGGCAAAGTCTCAGCGGTCTTCGAAAGCGGGACTTTGAGAGACGTGAGACCTCTGCTATTCCACGAGAGATTCCGCTCTTGGATTCTGACACATCACCTCGCCATCACGGAGATACAACGGATCGGGACATGGAAGATGACTCTCATAGCGGAGGATGCCCATGGAAATAATGGCATGATTTCTATAGAGATAAATGTGCAAGCGTTTTGGCTGTTTGTCGTGGTGGCGACATCGAGTGTCCTTGCGGTAGTTCTTGTGAAATGGATGAGCGAAGAAACAGGTCTTCGAAGACTTCTGAGAAGGAGGAGAGTTAAGGACAAGGTTTCGTGAAGTCTTAATTCACCATGCATTCTCGATAATGGGATGCGATTGCGAGAAACCTATTTGTCTGAATAGCGCCGGTCTCAGATAGTTTTTTAGCCTCTTTCGTCGAAGGGTTGCTAGTCACTTCCGGAGGACCAAACATGCCGGATTCAGGGGAACTCGAAGAGATAAGAGAGAAATCAGGACAGTGGGAGAGGACCACCCTCAAAAGATATCTGGAGAGTAGGCCGGAGAGAAAGCCTGAATTCACAACCAATTCCGATATCCAAGTGAAGAGGCTCTATACTCCTGCTGACGTATCAGATTTAGAATACTCCGAACATGTCGGCTATCCGGGGCAATATCCGTACACAAGAGGGATACATCCCACGATGTATCGCGGTCGGCTCTGGACCATGCGCGAGTTCTCTGGATTCGGAACAGCCGAGGAAACCAACCGTCGATTCAAATATCTTCTATCTGAGGGCGAAACCGGCCTGAGCGTAGCCTTCGACTACCCTACAATCATGGGCTACGACTCCGATCATCCTATGGCTAGAGGCGAAGTCGGTAGATGTGGCGTAGCGGTGTCATCGCTTGCAGACATGGAGACCCTGTTCGAAGGGATCCCGCTTGAGAAGGTGAGCACCTCAATGACGATCAACGGGCCTGCAGCAATGCTTCTTGCCATGTACGTTGCCGTAGGCCAGAAGCAGGGGATTTCGCCCGAAATGCTTTCTGGCACAACGCAGAATGACATGCTCAAAGAGTTCTTTGCACAGAAACTCTGTATCTTTCCCCCACAACCGTCTGTTAAGCTTGTTATTGATATCGTCGAGTACTGCGCCAAGAATCTTCCAAGATGGAATCCGATTAGCATTAGTGGGTACCACATCAGAGAGGCTGGCGCCACTGCTGTCCAAGAACTAGCGTTTACCTTGGCGGATGGCTTGGCCTATGTGCAGGAGGCTATCAACAGAGGACTAGATGTTGACGAGTTTGCACCAAGACTTTCATTCTTCTTTGCAGCGCACAATGATCTGTTCGAAGAGGTCGCGAAGTTTCGAGCGGCGAGGAAGATCTGGGCTCGGTTCATGAAGGAGAGGTTCATGGCAAAGAGTGATCGATCTATGTGGATGAGGATGCACGTTCAGACCTCCGGCTGCACGTTGACTGCCCAGCAACCCACAAACAACATCGTCAGAGTCGCAATCCAAGCACTAGCTGCAGTATTAGGTGGCACACAGTCGCTGCACACGAACTCATATGATGAGGCCTTAGCATTGCCATCTGAGGAGGCTGTCAGGATCGCTCTCAGGACACAGCAAATCATTGCGCATGAGAGCGGCCTATGCAATACGGTCGACCCATTGGGAGGATCGTTCTATCTTGAGGCCTTGGCCAAGCAGATGGAGGAGGAAGCTCTAACGTACATAGACAGGATAGAGGCGATGGGAGGAATATTCCAAGCAATTGAAAAGGGCTTTCTTCAAAAGGAGATCGCCAACAGCGCCTACAAGTACCAATCGGAGATAGAGAAGAAAGAGAGGGTCGTGGTCGGCCTGAATGAATATGCTGAAAATGAGACTAGCCGTGTTCCATTGCTAAGAGTAGATCCTGAAGTGGAAGAAGTTCAGCTAAGAAGACTCAGAAGATTGAAGGAGAGTAGAAACCAAGACCTCGCGTCAAGAGGACTCGAAAAACTCAGACAAGCCACCGAGAAAGATCAAAATCTGATGCCTCACATTCTTGACTGTGTGAAAGCTTACTGCACACTCGGAGAGATCTGCGGAGTCCTTCGCGAAGTGTATGGAGAGTATCAGGAGTTGACCGCATTTTGAGCGAGACAACCTTGATGGCTCGATCCGCAGTAACCGAACGAAGGATAAGGGCACTAGTCGCGAAGCCAGGGCTGAACAGCCACGACAGAGGAGCGAAAGTTATCGCGAGAGCACTCAGAGACGCCGGGATGGAGGTCATCTACACTGGTCTAAGGCAAACTCCCAAGCAAATAGTCGAGGCAGCAATGCAGGAGGATGTGGACGTCCTGTGCCTTAGCATACTCTCCGGCGCTCACATGACTCTTCTACCTGAGGTAGTCGATCTCATGAAGCGAAGGGATTTGGACGACGTCCTTGTGATCGCCGGAGGAATAATTCCTGACGAAGACGTCCCGAAACTGAAGGAGATAGGAATCGCTGAAGTCTTCGGTCCAGGGACTCCGACTCATGTCACAATTGACTACATCAAGAACAATCTGAGAAGGAAGCTCTAAGCGACTCGTGAAGTGCCGCGACATGACACTTTCAGCAAGAGACCTAGTGCAAGGCGTATTGAAGCGAGACAGAAGATCAGTCGCACGGCTGATGACGGCAATAGAGAACGAAGACCCTGAGTCAAGAGCCGCAGTTGCCGAACTCTACTCTCACACTGGGAACGCATATACTGTTGGAGTCACAGGACCGCCTGGCTCCGGGAAGAGTACCCTGATAGGGCAACTAGCGAAGCAGTATAGGACGCACGGGAAGAAGGTAGGAATCATCGCCGTAGACCCATCAAGCCCGTTCACTGGAGGCGCCTTGCTTGGGGACCGCATTAGAATGCAGGATTTGAGCACGGATGAAGGCATCTTTGTCAGAAGCATGGCGACCAGAGGAAGCTTGGGAGGGCTTGCAAGATCCACCTCTGAACTTGTTAACGTGCTTGACGCCTTCGGCTGCGACATCATCTTCGTAGAAACGGTCGGAGCTGGACAATCTGAAGTGGATGTAATGAGGCTTGCAGACACAGTCCTGCTTGTCATGGCTCCTGGCCTTGGAGATGACATACAGGCAATAAAGGCCGGAATAATGGAGATCGGTGACATCATGGTGGTGAACAAGGCCGATCGGGATAACGCTGAGAGAACCGTCTTAGAGATCAAGAGTGCAATTGAACTTGACACCGAGCGGAAGAGGTGGAGCCCCCCAATCATTAAGACGATCGCAACATCAAACGAAGGAACACAGGAGCTAGTTGAGAAGCTGGAAGAACATAAACTCTTTCTTAAGAAGGCCGGCATGGAACGCAGGAGGATCAAAGGAGAGATTCAACTCCTAGAAGCCTTGAAGGTCAGACTCGCCGAGACGGTCATAGCAGATCTCAGAAACGGTCCCGACTTTGAGGAGATGATCAAGAAGATAACTAGCAGGGAGCTGAACCCACACGAGGCAGCGATCACACTTGTCAACAAGATCATCGGAAAGAGGTAGATCTTGCCGATGCCTCTTCGAACATCTACAAGGAAGACAGTTGAAGGTTAGCACGCTTTGACGAAACCGGGACTGGAGAAAGGACTCATTCAAGTCTATACTGGGAATGGAAAGGGAAAGACAGGCGCAGCCTTCGGCCTCGCGCTTAGAGCGATTGGCAGAGGCTTGAGGGTATGCGTAGTTCAGTTCATGAAAGGCGGATTTGACTATGGCGAATCATACATAGCCGGAAAGCTTCCACTCTTGGAGATAACGGCCTACGGGCGAGGACAGTTCATCACGGGAAAGCCAACTGCCGAAGACTTCGACGAGGCGAAGAAAGCACTTGATCACGCAAAGTCGGCCATTAGCAACGGAAAGTTCGACATTGTAATTCTCGACGAAGCGAATGTAGCCATGCATCTGGGCCTGGTGTCAGTCAAAGACCTGATAGAAGTTCTCAGGAAGAAGCCATCACAGGTCGAGGTAGTTCTCACGGGAAGACACGCCCCAGAAGAGATAACCGACATGGCAGACCTGGTGACTGAGATGAGAGAGGTGAAGCATCCTTACGCTCGAGGAATCCAAGCCAGGAAGGGCATAGAATACTAGCAATTGAATGACAAGATGGAAAAGAATAGAATACCATTTCGCTCACGCTCGGTTGGACGATTTTTCCAAGTATTTGCCTTCGATTCTTCAAATCTTGGAACAAAAACGATTTACCTGACGCCTCCGACTGGATAGGCGGCCGCGTAAATGAGACGCCGGCATCAGAAAAGCAAGGAGGTGAAGATTTTGAGGAAGAAAGTCAAAGTGGAAGACGATCCAATAGGTATCTGGGACCCGCCGTTTCCCGAGTGGTAAGCGTTCCGTGCTATCTCGCGGGATTGGTGACCCATGGATTGACGGATCCGTCTATCCTGCGCAGCGAGACAGTATATCTAGGTACTTGTCTTGGTCGAATCTCCACCCCTGTTCTTTTGAGTAGAGAGATATCGGGAGCCACCTTCGGAGGCTTGACCACATACCTACCACGTTGAATAGGCATACCGCTGTACCCGGCTTCACCAAGCGGTCGTCAAGGACCATGAAGAGTTGGTTCAACTCTCCGGAGGGGACTCCAATTTGGGCAAGCAATCCGTCAAAATCACCTTTCACAATTGCTCCACGCCAAGCAGGCAGCTTGTCAAGCCATCTAACAATCGGCTGAACGAATCCATCATCACAAAGAACGGCCACGACTGCGTATTCTTCGGCTCCGATCTTGAAAGGCTTAGCGATGGGCTTAAACACGTGATTCTTCATCAACCTATGGATTTTTCTGCTAACATAGGCGCCCGATACCCCTAGTGCCTTTCCGATTTCTGAGTATGATCTTCTGCAATCATATCCCAGTTGCTCCATAATCTGGAGATCAAGTTTGTCAATGTTTGCTCTTTCTATTCTCTCGTCAAAACCGGGAGCCTGATGAGGGGTCTGTCTTTCTTTCAACGCCTTTGCAAGTCCGGCTCCCCAACTGTCCCAATGGACATGCCAGACAGATTCCTTCGAGTCATAGTATTCAAGACTTACATTCGAGAAATCCTTCTTGGAAATGAGTGTAACGATCTCTGAAACCAATCCGTGTTTTCTTAACGTTAGCTTGAACATATCTACAAAACCCTTCTTCTCCTTTGGAACATTCATAACAACGAAGTAATCCATAGGTCCATATAGCCGGTAGATGTCTCTGCAATAGGGTATGAGCCACAGCGCTGACGGAAGCCCCCTCGGATGATCAGTCTTAACAAGGAACAAGATCTCTTCAAGACCCAACGCCCGATCGTTCGCAAGAAAGGAGAAACGCAGACAAGCCTTCTCCGTTAGTCTCTGCATGATCTTGGTAGTTGTCGGGATGCTTGTCCCAATGGCACGGGCAAGCTGACTGAGAGGCATATCGGGTTTCATAGTCAGGATCCTGAAGAGTTCTACTTCTCTTTCCTCAAGTCTAACTCGCGTGGGGCGTGCAGCAATGGTGTCTAGTATCCTTGCATACTCCGGTACCGAGCCTATCGGAAGCGACAGGCGCGACATTTCACTCAGTCTAGACCAGATCTGCTTGTAGAGATCATCCCCTACGAAGCTTTCGTAGTAGCTGAAGAAGTCAGAGATGCCGGTTATCACGTCTTTCTTGGTTTCTTCTCTCAAACCATGTCTCGCAAACAGCCAGAACTCCCTTTCATATTTGTCTTCAAGCAACTTCGTTACGAGGTATTCTGACTGCTCGTATAACCTAGGGACAGAGTCTACAATGCGTGGGGCGAGGAGATTTACCGCTTCTCTTGCTATCACTGATCTCCTTAGTGCGTCGAAGAACATTACGGGCGGGGCAATGTTCAAGGTCGTAGGGTTCGAGTAGTGTACTACCCCCCATCTCTCTGTCTTCTCGTCTTCCACATACCAAGGGTCGAAAAAAGACACTAGTGTCAGATTTTCCGAATATTTCTCAGACTCCTCCCACTCAACACCAGTTAGATCTTCAACTCTTGACATGAACTTAGATAGTTCTTGCCGGCCAGTTGCCGATTTTTGCCTTAGTTCCTCGCTTGGCTCGAAAACTGACTTCACGAGAGTCGCCATCTCCCTCAGCACGATGTCCGCAATCTTGTCTGAATGTCTGTTTTCGAACAGAGCTTCTCCTCTTTCATACGAAAGGGAGAGATGGACTGCTTCGCTTACTGCTGCGAGCTTCTTGAAAAACTCCCTTCTTGCGGCTTCATTCTTGTACCTACTCGTCAGACGGCCCATAATATTTGAGATCGCCTTTGACAAATAGCATCTAGAATAGTCTGCGGCCGGATGATAGGGGCGTCTACGGCTCCTTCTAACCTCTCTGAGGGTTAGTAGTCTTGAGTACTCTCTTTCATTCAGTATCCCCTTACTCATAAGTGAGCGAATCTCTTTCTTTTTGTCTTCCCCCATGTCTGTTCCGATTAGTGACCGTTTCATTTGGAGACTGAACTCTAGAATTCCTCCGGGATGGTTTGCTCTTCTCTCGTAGAGACTCATTAGTTCTTTGAAGCTCTTCATTCCTTGTCCTAGCTCGTAGCTAGTGGCAATTCACAGGCCAATAATAGACAGACCTGTGCGGCTTTTGAGCCTATTGTACCCTGAGACGGCAATCTCCTGAAGCTCTATGCCTGTCCAATTAGTAGGACAGATATCGCACCCAGCAAGAAGCCGGCGACCACTCGCATGCTGAACGCTTCCTTGAACACGATCGCGCTGGCCGCTGCGGTTGAAATGATCGACAACACGGTGAGCAGTGCGTTGAGTCGGCCCAGCCCTGTCACGGATAGAGGTATTCCAATCAAGAAGCGGGAAACAAAGAGCATGACCAAAGCAAAGAATACTGCTGGGTAGAACAGGAATTCGAATGCGAATGAAGCGGCCCTAAGTGCATATCCTCCAAGAAGAGTCATCAAGATTCCAACTGATAGAATGAAAAGCCCTGCGAGTGATGTCTTTGACAGCTCTACCTGAAGCAAGCGTTCAAATGTCAAGGTTCCGAATGCATCTGTCCCATACTTGAAAAGTATACTGCCTACCGTTCCGATGATAGTTATCACTGCTATTGACATCCAGAATCTAGAATCAATCATCTTTCTCACTTCACCAATACATGCCGAGTCATCAAATGGATGCAAGGAACATATTTGGTGGTTTCCCCTGTATAAGCAATGCAGGAACAACAGGTTACGGATTCCGCTACCGATTCTGGTCCAAGTGCCTAAGTCCCTAAGACTGGTTCTCGGGGGCCTGAGGGGGGCTTATCTCTTCTAACGGAGGAGTCGTCAGCATCGTCCATCCGATCCACATCACTATCACCAAGACAGCAAGAACCGCCAGCGCCACTGGAACGGCTATCGCAAGTTCTTGGAGTTGCCTCAGAAACGCTATGCCTAGCGATCCTCCGACGAAGATGGAGACATATACCACAGCTACTAGGAGAGACACCAAGAAGACGATCGCTCCGTAGATCTGATCTCTGTTCATATCGCATCCTGTTCTGATTAACTGGATTTGGTATAAAACACTATTGCGATCGCTTCTAAGGGCATTCAGAGCTTAGTTCGATTCACAGCTTGTAGACGGGCCTCTGGCTGAGGAGTGAAGGCATCTTCAGACTAATCTTCGGGTATCCCTTGGTTCGGTTCGCCACCTCCTCAATCAGTTCACGAATGGACATGGCTTTCTGTTCGCCCGTTTCTCTCTTTCTCACATTCATGAGGCCCGTCTTCACCTCCTTTTCTCCTATCACCACTATGTACGGTATCCAGTTGACTTCAGCGTCTCTGACACGCTTCGAAATGGATTCGGAACGGTCGTCCAAGTCTGCCCTGATGCTGACTTCTTCGATCTCGGACAATATGTCCCGTGCACGCTCCGTGAAGCTATCACTTACAGGGACGATCCTTACCTGCACGGGCGTAAGCCACAGTGGCAGACTCGGAACCTTACCTTCCCTCTCCTGCTTGACCGCTGTGTCCAAAACAGCGAAGATGTAACGTTCAACTGTACCAATCAGAGCGCTGTGTATTATCGGCGGATATTGTCTACCTCCTTCGGCATCAGTGTAGGCTATGCCGAATCTCTTAGCGTTTCCGACATCTATTTGGAAAGTCGCTATCTCCCTAGGGCGACCTAGATCGTCAACTATTGTATACTCGACATTTATGACCCAGTAGTAGATCCCTTCAGGAACAAAGCTGAGTAACACGGGCTTCCCCTCTACCGAGACGAGTTCGTTGAAGAAAGCCCTGTTCTGCTTATAGAAGCTCTTGGTTGTGTTATAAATCGACACGTAGTCTCGTCCAAGCTTCCCTATCTCTTCATAGATCTTTCTGTGGATCTTCATCGCAGCGATCTTTGCGTCTTCGACGTCTCGACAGAACACGTGTAGGTCGGGCATGTGGAGTTTTCTGACTCTGAAGCACAGTAGGAGTTCTCCACTCTGTTCCAGCCTGTAGCTGTCGGCTACTTCAAACGTTCCAAAGGGTATTTGTCGGTAGCTTATGGCCCAGTCCTTCAGCATCGCAAATTGCTGATGGCAAGCCGCGTACCTGAGCACGTAGCTCTTCTCATCTATGTCAACCTGATAGAGTCTGCCTCCGAACAGCTCCGCATGCTCCTTCACCGGTTTAACTGAAAGGTCAAACATGTTCGTGCCGCGAACCTCAAAAACCGGTATGTCAAGCGACCTCGCCACCGTCCAAGAGTAGTTCGCGACGAGTTCGAACATGAGGCTTGCTTCAGGGCCATATCGCATATGTCCAACATCCGAGTATGGTTCCCACTCCAACCCAAACTTCTTGCAAAAGTCCAAGAACCTCGGCTTTCCTCCGACCAACCCAGTCTTCAAGGCTTCTTTTTCAACGAGCATTTTGAAGTCGCTCTCGTTGGGTTTGAAGACGTACGCCTTGGGATCATGGATCTGGCCTTCCATATCGAGTACAGCGTACTCTGCCTCAACACGCGTTTCCTTTGCTCGTACTTCCTCAGATGTGATGGTTCGAGAAAGCTCCGACAACGGATGGCCCTTGCACGATATCATGAAGCTCTTGTACCATCCGAAGGGGCTCTTCGTGGCCTTGTATCCGTTCCGCAAGAGCTCCGCTTGGATGTTCCCGAGGATCGGGATGGCTGCATCTCTTGACGCTAGACTGCTCGATAAGTGCGCATAAGGATAGATTATGATCCTGTTCGTCTTCACCCATTCAGCAACTTCTCGAATCGATCCGGCAGCGTTTCTTGCGACATTCTCCGGACTCTTCTCATCCGCCTTTTCCACTGTGCAAAACGAAACCAGCACATTATCTGCCATCCCTCTTCTTTCAGAATCAGCAACCTGTTCAGGCTCCTCAATCGCTCTTTCAAGGACTTCGTACTCGAAATGGTCTGCATGTATCAGTAGCATTCTCAATTCTCTAATGACCCCTTAGGCCTATGGGTTCCAACGCCACTTCTGAAGTCTACGGTTTTTCTTGAGACGCTTCTTCAGCTCCTTGTAATGCTTCTTACAGAGATAAGCCCTTCTTGCTTCGACTGTTTTCAGTTTCGCCTCTGATGCCATTTCAGCAGAGATCGATCGTACGGCCGTTTCAGTGCAGCCAGCCACACTACACTTGACTCCTTTGTCTATCTTGCCCATCTTGCTATCAGGCCTGCTACTGGACGTATCGTGAAGCCGGTATATGATGCCAAAGCAGTTTAAAGGCATACTGAGATATCGTAAGCTAGGGAAGGCAGGTGCTCACTCGACTGAAGGAACACTCGAAGAGATTCTTTGACTTTCATGCGAGACAACTACATGCCTTGGGTCTCGGTCCTATGTCTGCAAGTGTCTTGGGCGTGCTTCTTGCTGTGGGGTCTTCGGCGTGCTATTACCTATCATCAAACAACGGTTCACTGCTATTGCCGGCTGCTGTTCTATTGCTCCTGTCCGGGTTCTTCGACGCTCTAGACGGAGCGATTGCTCGACTCTACGGTCAAGCTACTAAGTTCGGCGCCTTCTGTGATTCTTTGATCGACAAGATTGGCGAGTTGCTTGTTCTCTCCGCGGTCGTTCTAGCAGGCTTATGTTCAACTTTTTGGGGCCTATGGGCTGTATCAAGTTCTATCCTCGTAAGTTACACGAGAGCTAGAGGGGAAAGCGAGGGAGCCAACATGAAAGTCGGAATCGCAGAGAGACCTGAAAGGCTTCTAATTCTCGTCGCTTCGACCTTGGTTGGTTTCATTGAGCTTGGGATGGCGGCAATATCCATTCTGGCTTCAGTTACCGTCATACAGAGAGTCTATCATGCACACACAGAGCTGGGCTAAAGAAGTGATCTTCCGGAATCTTTCCATCGTTGCCGAACTCACAAGCTCAGGAGTTACCATATCTGAAGTGTAGTGAGGCTCATCTCAGCTTTGCGGCTTTGAAAGCTTCAAGCCCTTCCTGAGATCTCAATAGGGGAACCGCCTTTCTTCCCTTGCCCGAACTTTCGAGACTCCGAAGTGAACTGCGCAGGAAACGCAATAAAACTTGACCACTTGCCGCCTTGCGATGTAAGCTCCTTTCGCCCTGAGTTCGCGAGCCAAGGTAGGTTCGACCAATGAGACCCAATGAGTCATCCTCTTCGCCTTGTCTCTAGGAACTTGCATCCCGCAGTTGCTGCATTGGACAAGCTCAGACCTTCCCTTTCCGCCTTTGCTTCGCCCCCTAGACTTCCTTTTCTTTCCCATCGCCGCTGCCTTTCCCTTGGTCTAATCCCAAATGACCGCCTATTATGGCTTTGTCCCAGGAAAGTGGCTTTCGAAGATGGAGCTGCACCAAGCGAGCAATCATCAGATCACGGCTGCTCTGCTGAGTTCACAGCCAAGCTAGAAGAGATCGCATGTCTTCTCTTACACGAAATGCAAATTCCCATAGTTTTTTAGCATCTCGCCGTCTACTGAGGACTGGTCGCATCCGCACTGTCAGACTAACCTTGAAAGATCCTACTAAGTCAATGTGAACAAGCATGTTGGACTTTGTGACTGTCGGCCACATTACTCTCGATTACGTCAGAGGAGGCCAAGAGAAGAGGACAATGTGGGTTCCCGGCGGGCCTGCGGTTCACACTTCATTAACTGCATCCTCCTTAGGCGCGGATACCTACATCCTGTCCAAGGTAGGAACAGACTTCGGAAGAAGTCGAAGGAATTGGCTGCATCAGATGAGAGTTAGGACTAGGTTCTTGAAGGTGAGATCGACTCCAACGACAAGATTCGAAATCAGATATTGGAAGCAAAGACGAACGCTGAGATTGGTAAACAGATGCGAGAATATTGATCTTTCTGATCTGCCTGAGGATTTGCGGATTCGTAGTCTACACATAGGGCCTGTCATTGACGAGGTTCCGGAGGTAGTTGCGAAGTCACTTGCCGGTCGATCTGCTGTGACATCTCTTGACCCGCAAGGATATCTTAGGAGAGTTGCGCGAGATGGCAAGGTGCTTGGCAGGCCTTGGCTTGACCGGACGCTTCTGAGAAAAGTAGACGTGCTCAGAGGATCATACGATGAGCTGAGAATGATGGTGGGAGAGATGAGTTCTAGGAACGCCTTGAAGAAGCTAAGGCGTCTTGGGCCGTCAGTCTGCATCCTTACGAGAAGCAGTTATGGATCTAACCTTCTATGTGACGGAGGCCTCTTTCATGTTCCTGCCTTCAAGTCAGAGAGAACTGTTGATCCTACTGGTGCAGGAGACGCTTTCAGCGGAGCTTTTCTCAGAGAGTATGCTTTGTCAAAGGACCCAACATGGTCCGCCTCCATTGGTTCGGCAGCCGCTTCTATCAAGGTAGAAACGTCGGGACCGTGCTTCATTCGAGATCGGAGCAGGCTTATGGAGAGAGCAAACACAGTCCTGTCAGGTGTGCGAGCCTTAGAGTAGAAAAGTCAGTAAGCCCTAGCGAAGTAAACAACATCCTTCGCATTCTTTCCACATAAGATGCAGTCATCAAAGATTTGTTCCTTCCTGAGAGGAACAGTTCTAATAGTCGCACCTGTCTCCTGCTTGATCTTTGCTTCGCATTCAGGCAGTCCACACCAACAGGCTCTCACGAAGCCACCCATAGTTTCCAGAATTTGCCTGAACTCTCCATATGACCTTGCAGTTCTGATGTTCTGCTCTAGCTGCTGCTTCGCCTTCGCGTACAGGCTGGTTTGAATGGACTCCAGTATCTCAGTGATACCTTGCGGCAAGGCGGACACCTTAACCTTAGACTTCTCCCCAGTATCTCTTCTCGAGATGACCACTTGACCCACCGCAAGGTCTTTCGGGCCTATCTCAATCCTTGTCGGAACCCCTTTCATCTCCCACTCGTTGAACTTCCAGCCAGGCGTATACTCCGTCCTGTCGTCCAGGTAGATCGCAATTCCATTCTCTCGAAGAAGCTTCGCTATCTCATTCGCTTTGCCAAGTACCTTCTCTCGATCCTCATCCTTGTAGTATATTGGCACAATGACAGCTTGGATCGGGGCGATCCGCGGAGGAAGCACAAGGCCCTTGTCGTCACCATGCACCATAACAACTGCCCCTATCATTCGAGAGCTCACGCCCCAACTGGTCTGCCAGACATAGTGGTCTTTCTCATCCCTTCCAAGGTACTTGATCTCGAAAGGTTTGGAGAAGTTTTGGCCTAGGAAGTGTGACGTACCCATCTGCAGCGCCTTCCCGTCCGGCATCATTGCCTCCATTGTCAAAGTATAGTCTGCCCCAACGAATCTCTCGGCTTCCGTCTTGGCGCCCAATAGAACTGGAACCGCGAGCTGCTCCTCCACAAGCTGTCTATAGATCTCAAAGATGCTGTGAACTTCCCTCTCGGCCTCCTCGGCTGTTGCATGGGCCGTGTGCCCCTCCTGCCACAGAAACTCAGAGGTCCGTATGAAGGGCTTAGTCCCTTTTATGTCGGCTCTGAATACCGAATTCCAGAGATTTATCAAAACCGGAAGATCTCTCCAGCTCTTTATCCATTTCGAATATGAGTCGCAGACAATAGTTTCTGAAGTGGGTCTCATCGCAAGCCTTTCGCCAAGTTCAGTATCTCCAGTCTGAGTAACCCAGAACACTTCTGGCACAAATCCGGAGAAGTGTTCGGCTTCCTTCTTGAGATAGCTCTCCGGGATCAAGGCCGGGAAGTAAGCGTTTCTATGCCCGATAGCTTTCAACCTCTCGTCTAGGAATTCCTTGATGTTTTCCCAGATCTCATACGAGTAGGGCATGAAGACTATGAAGCCTTTGATTCCGGCATAGTCGCAAAGCCCTGCCTTCGTAATAACCTGTGTGAACCACTCTGAGAAGTTTTCACTCTTCTTTACAGTTACTCCTCTTTCCACCGTCATTGCGAGAATTTCTCCTGAGAATAGTGGCCGAAGATGTGCCGCGCAGCCATTCAACTGTTCCGTTGAGCTGGAACGGATTCACCTGTCACTTCAACCACTGAGCGAGAGATAGTTTCACAATTCCTTAAAAAGCTATTCCATGGTTCTCGAAGATCCAGAGCACAGTCGGTCGTGAGGGACTAGGGCTGAGAGGGCGACGCAGTTGCTGGTCGCGCATCTGGCTATGATGTTCATCGTAAAGCTGCTGTTCCCAAATCTTAGCCTCCTCTTTCTGCTGGTAGGCGCATCCATCTCAGGCATCGACGCGCTCCTACCCGTCCTTCGATTCAAGAACGAAAGCTATCATTGTGGAAGTGTGTTCCATTCTGTTTGGCTGCCGCTCGCAAGCGCGTTGTTCTTGCTCATTTTCAATGTCATATGGTCCGCGTCATTGCTCACCGGAGGCTTACTACATCTCTTCACGGACTCAACTGACATGCGAGGCCGCCCTTGGCTATGCCCTTTAAGTAAGAAGACGTACGGCATTGCCATCTTTCCATACAACTTCAAAGACTACGTTTCCAACCGATTCTGTCTTGCAATCGAAGTTGGCTCAATCCTCGTTATCATCGCATACGTCTACATGTTCGGCATAGATCTGCTCTCTTCTCTATGGTTCATCTTGCTCCTCCCGTTGTTTGGCGTCTTCGCTCTGCACCAATGGAAGAAGGCAAGGAATTGACCTGATCGAGTCGACTGCAGGCCAATTGTATTGCGGAAGGCGTTGATTCATTCGTGTTGAGAGGTCTTTTATGACTAAGGGGCCGCCCTAGGTTGTAAGTGGCTTCGAATGGCTGAGTTCAACGCTCAGAGTTTTGTGGAGGGTCAAGTTCAGGAACTCAGGAAAACCATTGGAAGCAAAAGGGTTCTTGCAGCGGTTTCCGGTGGAGTCGATAGCACCACAGCAACAACTCTCGTCCGAAGAGCGATCGGACCAAACGTCTTCTCTGTTTTCATCGACACAGGTTTCATGCGCACGAACGAACCTGAGAACATCATTGAGACTCTATCCTCACTTCCTCTCCCCCTCGATGTTGAGATGGTTGATGCCCGAAAGAGATTCCTAACTCGTATGAGGGGAATATCAGACGCTGAGAGAAAGCGTAGGCTTTTCAGAGCAACCTTCTACGAAGTGCTATCCGAGGAGGCCAGAAGAAGAGGATGCAGTTTTCTCGCGCAAGGAACCATTGCCCCCGACTGGATCGAAACGCGTGGGGGCATCAAGACACAGCACAACGTTCTGTCACAGATTGGTATAGATCCAGAGAGGAGGTATGGTTTCAGAGTCATTGAGCCGCTAGTGGAGCTGTACAAGTTCCAGGTGAGGGAGGTTGCCAAGGTTATTGGAATCAATGAAGAGCTATTCCAGCGGCAACCTTTCCCCGGCCCCGGGCTTTCAGTGAGAGTCATAGGAGTCATAAACGAAAAGAAGCTCGAGGCATTGAAGAAGGCCGACCTGATCGTGAGAAGGCATCTTAACTCAAAAGGCTGTGACCAATACTTCGCAGCGATCTTGGACAGAAGAATCCGAAAGGACAGGATGACAAGGAAAGCCATGATGGAGTTGAGAGGGCCTCTTCATGGTTATGCGGGCAGGGTCAATGTTGGCCTTCTCGTGAACAAGGCGACGGGGATGGAAGGTGGCGCCAGAAAGTACGGTAAGGTGCTAGCTGTTTCCTTAACCAACGAAGACGGGTTGGTGGTTCCGCCGATCAAAGAGATGGTTCGGGCACAAAACATTGTTGCCAAACGGTTGCCGGGAATCTGCCACGTTCTGGTGGAGACTGCAAGATCCCTGAGCAGAGCACCGTACGTTGTTGCGATAAGAGCGGTTCAAACAAAGGATTTCATGACGGCGGATGTCAGCGAGCTGGATCCAAATCTGCTAATGGAGATCTCCCAAGCCATCCTTGAGGAATGTCCTCAGGTCTCACGGGCGTATTATGATGTGACTCCCAAGCCACCCGCAACTATAGAGTTTGAGTAGGTGCTAGGGTCGTGAAGGGAAGATTCGGCAAGAAGTTGAAAGAGGCAAGCTTTGCAGTCACGTTTCGCGACGTGATATTGGTTCCTAACTGGGTCGAGGTTGAGCCAAGGGAGATAGACCTTACGACCCGTGTAACGGTGAACCACAGACTGAATCTCCCGTTCGTCTCTTCGCCAATGGATACGGTTACTGAGGCGGAGATGGCAATCGCGTTAGCTAGACTCGGAGGTCTCGGAATACTTCACAGAAACTGCTCGATCGACGATCAGTTGAAGATGGCTGCACAGGTCAAACGTGCTGAGTCCCTCGTCATTCGAGACGTAATTACACTTGCCCCTAACCAGACGATCGGAGACGCGATCGACCTGATGCAGAAACACCAGATATCCGGTCTACCCGTCATCGAGGAAGGGAAACTCGTAGGGCTCGTCACCGGAAGGGATGTCCGTTTCGCAGATCGAGCGTTGAGAGTTGGCGAAGTCATGACCAAGAAACTCATCACAGCCGAGGAGGGCACGACCTTAGAGAAGGCAAAGGAGATCCTGCATGCGAACAGGATTGAGAAACTACCGATCGTGGACGAGAGAGGTGCGCTGAAAGGGTTGATCACATTCCGGGACATTATGCTTAGAGGGCGTTTCCCCAATGCGGCAAGAGACGAAGAAGGGAAGCTACTGTGCGGAGCCGCTACCTCGCCATTCGACTTGGAGAGGGCGAAGAAACTCAGCCAACACGTCGATGTTATAGTAATAGATGTTTCTCATTTTCATAACGCTAATGTCTTCAGATCCACGAAGCAGATTCTCGATGAGGTTGAAGCCGACGTCGTGGTTGGAAACATCGGAACCGACAAGGCGGCTGAGGATGTCCTCACTCGACTGGATGGTGTAGCGGGAATAAGAGTTGGAATCGGCTCGGGATCGATATGTACAACATCTGAGGTGGCGAAGGCAGGTTCTCCAACACTGTTCGCTACTGCACAGGTCTCTGATAAGCTGAGAGAGTATGGTTCTAACGTTCCAATAGTCGCTGATGGTGGGATAAGGAGTCCAGGTGACATTGCGGTCGCACTAGCGGCCGGCGCTTCTGCCGTTATGATGGGGAACCTCTTTGCACGTTGCAAGGAGGCACCAGGCAACCTAGTCGCCATAGGCGGAAGATACTACAAGCAATACAGAGGCATGGGGAGCCCATCTGCAATGGCCAAGCGGTACTCCATGGATCGGTACAGCATGCCTTCCAAGGGAATCTCCGAGGGCGTCGAAGGCTGGGTTCCCTACAAGGGCGACTTGGGCACAGTAGTACAAGAGCTTATTGATGGCTTGAAGGCCTCGATGGGATACGCAGGTGCCAGAAACATATCTGAACTATGGGAGAAGGCACAGTTCGCTGTGATGAGTGCCGCCGGCGTAGAGGAGGCGAAGCCTCACGACATACTGCTTCCGGGCTAGCTTGAGTACTCTGTGGATTGAGCGAATGGTCACGTATTGCGTGATCTAGCGCAGAGTTTGCTTTGTAGTGGTCGTCTCAGTGATCACGATGCCTCTTCTTTCTAGCTCACGGAAAAAGGATTGGAATGGAATATGCTTCTCAGGGGCTAGCACCCCCTTCTCCTTGATCTGCCCCGAACCGACCATTTGAGACACGATTGAACAGGTATAGCCTGTCGTACGCGCCATTGCCGACACTCCGGTCTCCGGGTCGAAGAGATCGACAAGGTCAAACACGATTCTTGTCGGGGCACCGTCTTTCTCTCCGGCAAATTCTACTCGAAGGACGACCAAGTCCCCTTCGCCTTGCTTGTACCTTAGCTTAGGAGCCAAATGTCTGATCATGAACTGACGAGGAGTTATGTAGATTCCATCCGCCACTTGAAGCGGTTGGTCGCTTAATAGTTTCATTCTTAGTAGTTTGCTCCACAGTTCGCAGTGGCCTGGCCAGCGAACAGTCCACCTCGTCATTTCCTTTACATGCTTCAGTCCGAGTGTCTCCTTGTACGTGGTTGCATCTCCGTTCAGGAAGCATTCGACTTCGCCAACCGGTTCCGGCAGTCGCATTGTCTTTACGTATTCCTCAAAGATATTCTGGATTTCGACGACCTGGCCATTTCTCATAATCCTTGCATTTCTTGTGTAAGAATCGAGGACTCCCTCCCAGCTCCACGAGATCTTGTACTTCAATGGGCCGTCGGCGAATTCCTTCTGCGGGATCCCACCGCAATAAGAGTGGATCTCGTAGACCTTGTCTAGTTTTGAGCAACCATAGCCGTAGAGGACGAGATCTATGCCCGGGTCAAGGCCACAGCCAGGAAGAATCGCGACTCCAGCTGTTCTTGCGTCATCACCGAGTTTGACGATTTCTCCCGGGTAAGACACGTCGACCATGCTTACTTTGGCCTCCACAGCCGCCTTCGCAACTGGAAAGTTGAGCCTTGCAGGAAGTAGACATGCGACTACGTCGAATCCTTTCTTCATGAGTTCGACTAGGTCTTCGTGGTTTGCTGCGTCGACCTGCTCAGCCTTGACCTTTGAGGTCTTCAAATCGGTGATAACTGCTTGAATTCTGCGAATATCTAGATCGGCAGCAACGATCTCTCTCACCTCATTGCTCTTAGCCATGTCTCTGATGGCTGCAGATCCTTGCATCCCTGCTCCCAGCACCAGTATTCGCAATTGAATCACCATGCCATGTCCAATTCTCGTCAATGCTCTATTTATCCCTCTGCGACGAGAACTATTGCTCATTAAGAGTCGAGTCGCTATGGCAAGGTTGACAGGAGGACAACTAGTTGTACGCTGTCTTGAGAATGCAGGCGTGAAAACGATCTTTGGCATACCAGGGGTGAATATTCTTGATGTCTATGATGCACTGTACGATAGCTCAATCTGTCATGTTCTTGTTAGGCATGAGCAGTCTGCGGCATTCATGGCTGATGCCTACGCCCGAGTGACAGGAAAGCCCGGGGTCTGCCTCACCACGGCCGGACCCGGCCTAACAAACGCTGTCACAGGGCTCGCGACTGCCTACTCAGACTCGATACCGGTTCTTGCATTGACTGGAGAGATCTCGTCCGATTTAATCGGGAAAGAGAAAGGAGTCCTTCACGAAATTGATCAGACATCCCTGGCCAAGCCAGCGACAAAGCAAGCATACTGTCTCCTCAATGCAGCAGAGATCCCTCAGGTGATCCAACAAGCGTTCGTGGACTTAGAGGCTGGAAGGCCGAGACCCGTATGCGTTAGGCTACCTGATAACGTTCTCGAAGCCACAAGTGACTTCCGACTGCCCGAAGAGAAACCTTGCACTATGGTGACACCTGAGCCTGACGAGAAATTGGTCGAAGCTGCGTCAAACCTTCTCTCACAATCTCGTTTTCCAGTGATTCTGGCAGGCGGGGGCGTCGTAGCGGCCGAAGCCTCCTCTGAACTCACGCGGATCGCGGAGCTTCTGTCTGCTCCTGTTGTCACGACAGTTAACGGGGCGGGCTCTATACCCGGCGATCATCTTCTCTTTCTGGGACGATCGAGATTGGCAAAGGTCGTTGATGAAGTCTTCAGAAGAGCAGACGTGATGCTCGCCACCGGTACAAGATTCTCATCTATCTCGATGAGCCGTTGGAAATTGAGGGTTCCTGAGAATCTGATCCATGTCGACATCGATCCCCAGATGATTGGTAAGAACTACCGGACCAAGATAGGGATCCAGGGAGACGCCAAGCAGATCCTTCACCAAATCTCCGAGAAACTCAGGTCGATGCCTAAGGTTGACAGATCTGATTGGGTAAGAACGGCGGAAGAACTCAAAGCTTCGGCCTGGAAGGAGTTGAAGAACTCATATCCGACGGAGATAGGAGCAGTGATGGACATCAGAAGTGCTCTTGAGCGCGACGCTATCGTGGCCGCAGACACGACGATTCTTTCTTACTGGATGCAGAGGATCTTTCCTGTCTATGAGCCACGTACCTTTCTGTATCCCTTCGGATATGCTGCGATGGGCTATGCCTTGCCAGCTGCGATCGCCTCGAAGATTGCTTTCCCTCAAAGGCAAGCTGTTGCTGTGTGTGGCGACGGAGGGTTTATGCTCTCATGCCAAGATCTGGCTACAGCCGTGGAGAACAATGCGAACATACCTATCATCCTCCATAACAATGGTGGCTTCGGAATTCTGAGACATATTCAACGTGAGCGCTTCAAGCAGAGACATATCGGGGTTGATCTGAGAAACCCTGACTTCGTGAAGCTAGCGGAATCGTTCGGTGCCAAAGGATCCAGAGCAGAAACAGTGGATCAGATAGGGCCCGCTTTAAAGGATGCTCTGCACTCTGATGGGCCGACCATAATTGAGATTCGAATGTCACTCGCTCCTCCTCGGAATTGAAGACCAGTTACCCATTATCTCTGAGCCTTACTGAGCTCGCTGTCGCCTATCCAATGCACAGGAGATCGCCACCTGATACTTTGTCTCTTGTGGCGGGCGGCTCGAGAGGAATTCGGGCCTTACATGACAATTCTTTCGCCCGCTAAGGCCTCTGGGCAAGTTCAGTTCTAAAGTTTCGCCACCGGACAGTCAGGGGCTGTGACCTGTGCGCTGATCGGGTGTACAAAGGTCTGTACTGAGGTATCTCATTCCCGTATCAGGGGCCATGGTTACAATCCGACTATCCCTAGGCAGGATTCTCGCTAAATCTAGCGCAGCTTTCACGTTTGCGCCGGAGGAGATTCCGGCGAATATTCCTTCCTCAAGAGCAAGCCTCCTAGCCATCTTTATTGCGTCTACATCTGATACACGGATCACGTCATCGACTAATCCCATATTCAGGATTTCAGGAATGAAGCCGTCCCCTATGCCCTCAATCCTGTGACTTCCCTTCTTTCCACCTGAGAGTATAGGGCACTCGGCGGGCTCCACCGCAACAACTTTGGCTCTTGGAGTCTTCTTCCTGATCGCCCTAGCGACCCCGGTTAGTGTTCCCCCTGTCCCAACACCCGCCACAAAGGCATCAAGTCTACCTCCAGTCTGATCGAGGATCTCTTTACCAGTCGTCTCCTCATGCGCACGAACATTATCTAGGTTTGAGAATTGCGCTGGAATCCAGACCTTTGGAACGGTCCTCTTCAACTCGTCCAATTTCCTAAGACAGAGGTCGACATCACTCTCACTGCCAGGTGTGAAGATCAACTCGGCCCCGTATGCTCGGATCGTCTTCTTCCTCTCCTCGCTCATCCCTTCGGGCATCACAACGATCATCCTGTACCCCTTCACAGCAGCGACCATTGCAAATGCTATTCCAGTGTTGCCTGTCGTCGCCTCCGCTATTACCGATCCCTTAGTCAACTGGCCCGATCGCTCAGCTTCCTCAACGATGTAGCGGGCAATTCGATCCTTCAAGCTACCACTTGGGTTGAGAAATTCCAGCTTGACCAAGATCTCTTGATCAAGGCCAGCAGTAATCCGATTCAATCTGACCATGGGCGTGGAGCCTATGACATCAAGGACTGAGTTTGCGACTTTCATACAATCCTTCCTCCTCGATCTATTGGTGAATGGTGTTGCCTTGCGGTCCATTCGAGATATTCCAGAATGCCCCTCTTGAGAGACACAGTCGGCCTGTAGCCTAGGGCTTTCCGTCCGAGGCCTATGTCTGCCAAACTATGTCTTACTTCTCCTTCACGTGCCGGCCTATAGATCGGCTTCATGTGGGTCCTGTGCGTCAAATCGATGAGTAATCTGGAAAGGTCGTTGATCGTGGTTGATCTCCCACTTCCAATGTTGATAGTCTGACCTATGGCCTTCCTTCGCTCAAGCGAGAGTTCACAGGCATTCATTGCGTCCTTGACGCTTACGAAATCTCGTGACTGCTCGCCGTCGCCATAGATGATTGGAGGCTGATTACGGAGAAGTCTCTGCGCGAACTTGGTAACTACTCCGGCGTAGGGGCCCGCTCTTTGCCTAGGCCCGTAGATATTGAAGAACCTTAAGCAGACTACAGGTAGTCCATAGGTCCGGTGAAAGGCAAGACAGTAGTTCTCAGCTGCAAGCTTCGACGCAGCGTAGGGGGAGATCGGCCTTGGAGGAACGCGTTCACATATCTTTCCTTCTCCTGCGTCGCCGTAGACGGCGCAGGATGATGCGTAGACCAAGAGGTCGATGTCAGCGCTTCTGCAGGATTCAAGAAGGTTAAGGGTTCCAAGCAAGTTAATCTCATTTGTGAGCAGAGGATCCTTGACAGATCTCTGGATGTCTGCGAGTGCGGCTAGATGAAAGACTGTGTTTGAGCGTTTTACCTCTTCACGCAGCTTCCGAGCATTGCGCACATCTCCCTTTACGAGCCTAAAGTCTTTCATTCCAATGTGCTGGCTTATGTTTGCTAAGGCTCCTGTGGACATGTTGTCCAGAACGGCGACCTTAAAGCCCTTCCGCATCAGTTGATCAACCAGATGGCTTCCAATGAAGCCCGCTCCACCGGTGATCAGGAAATTCCTTTCTTCTGCGTCATCCATAGGGCCCACTGCTTTAGCGTCTACGCAACTATTGCCTCAAATTCTTGCGTTACATAGATAAGAGTTAATGAAGAAGCTTTCATTTGAAAAGGACTAGCATTGCTTTCAAGTAGGGTAACCGCGGTCCACGATCTTCACTTCGACCCGACTTCGCCTGCCCGTACCCAACACTCTTCACATTGATCCCTGAGGCTATACAGCGCACGTTAGCCGGGATCACGTGCTTGTCCCGTCAGCTGCCGTAACTCATTGCTGGGAGGATATGCTTTTGGAATATTCTCGAATGCTTGTTTCCTGCTGGCGCTCGATGGATTCGGCGCGCATCCTTCTTGTTCTTTCGATGGCATCATCGACAGCATAGCCCTGCTTGACAAAGAAAGACGCGATTACCATGCCGGTTCGTCCGAGGCCTCCGTCGCAGTAGACTGCGATTCGGCGGCCACTTTTCAGAACCTCAGAGATCTCTTGCACCGCGTTCGCGATTTCGTCACTGCTTGCAGGCATGTGGTCTTGCATTGGAACATGGTTCAATCTCATTCCTAGCGGGTTGCAGATGCTCGGCAGCCATCGGGATATCTCCTCGGTAAGAGCCAGCAAATCCGTGATACCATGTCTTCTGAGCCAAACAATTTGAAGAGGATTCTGCGGTCGGGCGCATGCGGCCAATTCTCCTTGAATTAACCAACTGAAGTTGTCGGGGCAGATGCGTGGAAATCTCGTCGCAAGCCGAAGTGCAATCGGGATAAAGGTCGGTGCAAGGTCGCTGGCGAGTATATTTTTCCTTGTGCGAGGGTCGATCAAATCTTTGATGAATACTGCTGCGAAACGTGGGTTCGAGAGAACGCAGCGGAGATCGTCGGGGAAGGGCCACTGGTACCTAAGCCCCATTCGATAATGGTTCGTTAGAGGAGCCTTTCCTGAAACCACCAGCTGAACATATAGGTGTGGAAAGTCCACCCCCGCCGCTATTGCAAGATCGAGCGAACCCCAGAACTTTGGGTTGATCTCAATGAGCTTAGGTTCGCCGCGCTTGTTATCATATTTGAATTCAACCATCGCAACGCCATTCCAATTCAAACTCTGTAGGATCTTGATGCCGTACCCTTCAATGTCTTCGTGAAAGAAGCTCTCTGCACAAGTGCTTGGACCTCCGGCAGTAGGGAATTCTCGAATTCTACGATGCATAAATCTTGCCCTTAACTCCCCACTATCGAAGAGGCCGAAGAACCCGACGCCCCAGCCTGGGGCATATTCTTGGACGATGAGAGGGCCTTTGGACACACGAAGCATAGTGGCGCAGGTTGAGATGGCATCAGCCTTGCTTTCTGCATAGCGTGCATCGCCCGATCCCAGAGCAGGTTTAATCACGCAAGGAAACGAGAATTCTGAGATCACATCCTTGATTGACTCTGTCTGGGAGACAACTCTCGACTCTGGCGTGGGAATGTCGAGACGTCTAGCTGCCTTGAATGTCTCGACTTTGCTGGATGCAATAAGAAAGGCTTCCGCGCTTGGCAACGCCACCTTAGGAGCAAGCGTCTGGCCGCAAAACACAAGGGCTGACCAACTATCATATCCGACAGGGACTATCGCGTCGTAGTTACGAAGTTCGTCCAGTTTGCAAAGGGCTCTTACGAACTCGTTATGGTCTTGAGGGTTCGGAAGGATGTGCCTCCCATGGGCTGCGCTGGAATAGAAGCAAATGGAGTCAGGCCTGGGAGAGCCGACATCAACCTCAATGCCCTTTGCATTGAGCGAACGTAACGCTGCCAGCGAATGTTTGTAGTGGCCGTCTGTTAGGAATACCCTCAATTTCATCCGAGCAGACTTCCGTTCAACGCAGATTAGCTTGTCTTGGTGTTATGTGAGCAATATGAGGAATGCGTTGTGTATGAGTTCTTCGTTCTCTCGACAATATTCCGACAAGTAATAAAGGGTATACCGTACTCGCCTGCCAGATCTATCACAAATTCAAAAAGCTTCCATTCTCTCTTTCTAGCTAGAGAGTTCTGATGAAAGTTGAAGGTGAATACTGCTTCCTTATCCTCGATGTATTGACTCACAGTATGTGCAATTAAGGTCTTGGCGTTCTTGACCCGATAAAGATGGACAATGTAACCGTCTTCGAAAGTCACCGGAATCTCCAGCATGCCACCGGGCAAGCGTAGGGGAGCGGTTCCTCCGTACAAAGACGAATCATACAAGTAGCCTACTCTAGCGGCACGCTCCAAGACACGGGGGCCCAGCCTGTGATAATGCATTCGAAATCCGGATAGCCGAAGATCATGGACTCTTTCGATCTCCCCTCTAGATTCAAGCTCCGCCATCGAAGTAGGATGGATCGCAACTTCGCATCCTGCATCCCTAAGAGGTTTCAGTGTATTCTCTGATAACAGTCCCACCTGAACGAACCAAGTGCTGGGTACGTCGTTCCGTGACTCGAAATCTAGCACCTTCTTGAACGTCTCATCAGGGTTGGCTCCGCCTAACCTTTTCAGGGCAAGCCAAATCAGATCCGGATCTTGTCTAAATTGGGCTAAGGATAGAAACTCTCGAACAGGAGTTGCGGCTCTATCAACATCGTGTGTCATAGAGAACTGCATCTGCACATTCCCTTGTTCACAGAATTCGAATCCCTATTAATATGGTTAAGCTTCAATAAGTAGAAGACTCTGGTCTCGTGAAGGAGATGCGACCTCAAGTCAATGCTCTCGTGGTGGGCCATCTTCCTATTCATTTCCAATCATTGGCGAAAGCCTTAGGATTGCACTACGATGTGTCGATCTTGAGATGGAGATCTCTTAAGAGTTCTAACATCTGGGCATCGTCGTTGGTCGTCTTGTGGCTAACGCTAAGAGTCTTAATCTCGATCTATGTGCACCATGTTTACTTCGTGATCGCGCAGAATGCTTTTCCTGATGGTTTTTCTGTAGTGATTGCGTCACTCGTATCTCACCGCCCCTCCTTCGTTCAAGTTGTTGGAAGCGATATCACAATGCTGAGGAGTAGATTGAAGAGGTGGCTCACATCTTGGACGCTTTCGCATGCAGTAGGAGTAATCTGTGTAAGTAGAGACCTTGAATTGAGATCGAAAAGGCTCGGTGCGAAGCAAACATTCGTGATACCTAATCCTATTGATCTCTCATCTTTCCATCAGACTGTCGACATTCAAAGGAAGCTGCACTCCGTTGTATCTGTTGCGAATCTCATACCGACGAAAGGCATTAGAACTCTGTTGGAGGCATCCTCTCGAATTCCAGAGGTGGAGTTATATATAGTTGGAGAAGGCCCGGAAAGAGCGAATCTCGAAGAACTGTGTGAGCACCTGGGTATCCAAAACAGGACTAGGTTCACTGGTCTCATATCGCAGCAGGAGGTCGCTAGACATCTTCTATCCTCGGCTATCTTCGTTCTCCCATCCCTGACCGAAGGGGTTCCCCGGTCAATGCTTGAAGCAATGTGGTGTGGCACCTTCGTTATCGCAACCAACGTTGGCGGGATTCCAGATATTATTGCGGATGGAGTGAATGGTCTCCTTGTTAAGCCAAACGATGTTGAGGCGCTCACCAGAGCGATCCGAAGAGCTCTAGAGGACCCGGATCTGGTTGAGCGATCGACAAGAAGGAACCGGATCCTTGTTCAAAGATTCGAAATCCGTTCCGCAGGAAAGGAGATAGCAACCTTTATTCGTGAAACAATCAGACTATCCAACTGACGCTTGATTCCGGCATTCATCTATCGCATTCAAGGCCCGGAACATAGCTGTATGTATTTGGCTTTTCGCAGTGACGATGATCGGTAGCGCACGGATCTGCCCGGTGTCTGGCGTTGTTCACCAAAGCTGACCGAGACGATAATCCGTTCGAAAACATATATGATTCGTCATCGTCTGGTCATGTGACCGGACAATAGCCCGAAGCACGGAGGACACGATTTGCGAGGGTTCTCGGAGACTTGCCTTTCGGTTACTGAGCACAGACTCCTCGCGAAGAGCCGGGAGGAGATAAGGGTTGCAGTATTGTGCAAACATGACCTGTCTTACCTAGAGCCGGGGGACAAGATCCACGCCTATGAGAAGATCATGGCTCTTGCAATGCAGGTGTCCGTAATCTTGTTCACGCCTAGGGCCCATGCCTCAAGAAGCATGGAGTCACAGATGGAGGTCGTGCAAGTCTCTCCTAGCGGTATGCTCTTCCGGCTTACCTTGATTCTGGCATTGGTTATGCATCACAACGACTACGACTGCATCTATACGCGTGACCCTGTACTCATGTTCTTTGCGACACCGATGAAGGCATTTGGGAAGACTTTGATTCTTGAGATGAATGGGATTCCGTCGCTTGAGACTCGGATTCGTAGAAGGACTCACAGAGTTCGGGCACCTAGTCTGACCCCTCTCATATGCAGCGCAGTCCGCTTGGCAGAGGCCGTCGCCATTCGATGTGCAGACCTAGTTCTGCCAGTCACCAAAAAGATGAGGGCGACTATCATAAGGGACTATGGGGCCAACCCTACAAAGGTAATGGTCGTTCCCAACTCCGTAGACACTAGGGTCTTTAGGCCTCTTGAAGACAAGAGAACGGAGATGCGTCGCATGCTTGGCATAGGACGAGAAACTGTTGTGCTGTATCTTGGTACATTCTCTGCTAGATGGAGAATGTCGGAACAACTTTTTCAGGTTGCCGGCAATATCCAACGTAAGAGAGGCGATATTTTGTTTCTTGTTGTGGGCTCTGGCCCGCTACTTGAGGAGGTTAAGGCGGCTCTTGGAGAACACGCGATGTCCAACCGGATACGATTCATCGGAGCGGTAGATCACAGTCTTGTTCCATCCTACGTCAACGCGTCAGATGTCTACGTCTATGACGTCGCTCGGGTGGAGAACGAGCTTGTGCAGAAGCAGGGACTCTGTCCGACAAAGGTCTTGGAGGCTATGGCCTGTGGCAAGCCCGTCATAGCGCTCAAGGAAGCTGAACTTGAAGCATTACTTCTTGAGTCCAACGGCGGCTTCTGCGCGTCTTCTTTGAGAGAGGTGGAGTCGTTGATAGAGAGACTGGCTGATTATACTGACCTTGCTACGTCAATAGGTGCGAACGCCCGGCGATATGTGGAGTTGAATCATGATCTTACCCGCCTGACTAGATTGACGGTAGAGCTGATAAGCGAGGTTGCTTCATCGAGAAGAAGCTAGGCCGGGAGAACAGCGTTTGTGCGGTATCGCAGGCATCGTCGGGGAAGAGGCAACGGAAGAAGCAGTCCGCAAGATGTGCGATGTGATTCGCTACAGAGGCCCTGACGACGAAGGTTACTTCACTCGGAACGGAATCGCCCTTGGCTCAGTCAGGTTGAGCATAATTGATCTGGAAACGGGGCATCAACCGATCCACAACGAAGACTCAAGTCTATGGATTGTCTATAACGGCGAGACCTTCAACTATCGAGAGCTGAGGAATGCACTAGAAAAAAGGCACAGATTCTATACAAGATCCGACACCGAGGTCATAGTGCACCTTTACGAAGATCTCGGACCGAGGTGCCTAGAGAAGCTTAACGGCATGTTTGCGTTCGCAATATGGGACGAGAAGAGTCGCGAGCTCTTTCTCGCGAGGGATAGAGTAGGGGTAAAGCCGCTGTACTACTGCTCAAGCGGTGGCAACTTCCTATTCGCATCGGAGACAAAGGCTATTCTTCGATTCGGCATTGAAAGAAAGCTGGACCCTGAGGCGCTCATCGACTATCTCACCCTTACATATGTTCTCGGCGACAAGACTTTCTTCAAGGGCGTCCGTCAAATTCCAGCGGGGCACTTCCTGACTGTTAGGAGTGGAGCAATTGAACTACAAAGATACTGGGATCTTGAGTTTGGTGAACCTCGCCAAACGACCGTAGAGAAGGCCGCGCCCAAGGTTCTAGACACGATAAATGAAGCTGTCAGGCTGAGACTTGTGAGCGATGTTCCTTTGGGTTGCCACCTGTCCGGCGGCATCGACTCGTCGGTTGTGGCTTGCATAGCGAGCCAACTTCTCGGCGAGAGGGTTAAGACCTTCACTGGAGCCTTCGATGAAGGGCCAGAGTTTGATGAGACAGCTTATGCTAAGCTAGTCTCGGAGTTTGCCGGTACAGAATACCATGAGACTAGGCCGAACGGATCCGACTTATTACAGACGCTTGAACGTCTCGTTTGGCACATGGACTATCCGGAAGTTGGTCCTGGTATCTACCCCCAGTACTGGGTGTGCAGGCTCGCAAGAGAGCATGTGAAGGTGATTCTAGGAGGCCAGGGAGGCGACGAGGCGTTTTTTGGATACCCGTTCATTCTTCAACTAGCTCTTGAGCAAGACCTGATGAGGCCCAAGAGTTTTGGGTTTGCCTACTTGGTCAAACTGTACCACTATCTGAAGCTCACTAGAAGAGAGAAGCATATGGTCTCTTCATTGAGGAGGCTGGCGAGGCTTATCCTTAGGGAACGAGATGTGGAGTCCGGCATCCATCTGTATAGACGCGTCTTGCTCCATTCAAGAGAGCGCTTGGAGAAGCTCCTAGTCGGCGAGTTCCGTACACTTGCGTCGAGATATTCGCCGGAGCCGGACTTCGTGAAGATCTTCACAACACCTAGTTCAAATAGTTTCCTTGACAGGGCTCAATACCTCTATGTGAAGGCGTATCTTCATGCCCTGCTCCACGTCGAGGACAGAACCAGCATGGCTGTGTCGCTAGAATCCAGAGTTCCACTATGTTGCGACCACCATCTTCTTGAGCTGGTCGCCTCAATGCCTGACAGGGCGAAGATCGGCAGTTTCGAACCGAAGCACCTTCTCAGAAAGGCGGTTGATGGCAAGATCCCTGCAGAAATTCTTCGGAGACGCGACAAGAAGGGGTTTCCCACACCAATTGGAATATGGCTAAGAAGGCAGGCCAAAGAGGTTGAGGCGATTCTCCTTGGCGAAAAGGCCACCTCGCGAGGTATCTTCGATCCGTCATACGTGAAGCAGCTTCTGCTGGAGCACGCGTCTGGAAAGTTCGATCACGGGATGACGCTATTCATGCTGCTTAACGTGGAGCTCTGGTTCAGGAGGTTCATGGATGCTTGAAGATCTGCATGATCGTTGCGAATGACATGGTCCGTGATTCAAGAGTGGATCGGCATGCCGATACACTTGGAATGAACGGTCACGATGTAACGGTACTTTGTGTTCGCACATCAAGGACCACGCCGGAGGAGAGAAAGGCTCACTACTTGATAGTTAGGCGGAGGGATCCACTGCGTGAGTTGTTCGAACGCAGAATGTGCGCCAAGGCGGTGTCGAGAGCAGGGCGCAGTTCGGCAAATGGATCTGGAAGAGCTTCATCCTTCCGGAATGTCGTCCGAACACTTTCACAGATTTCTTTAGCAGCAACATTCGACACCATGATGGTGCGTTCGGCGAGACGGCTGAACGCTGATGTCTACGTTTGTAACGACCTATATACGCTCCGAGTTGGTACTTTCATGAAACTTTTTGGAAGAAGAGTTATCTATGATTCTCATGAGCTCTATCCAGACCTAGTCACTGGGACTCCACCGTACCTTCGTAGACTAATACGCCACGTTGAATCGCTTCTAATACGATCTGCCGACATCGTGACCACTGTGAATGATTTCATAGCCTTGGAGTTGAGTTCAAGGTACGGCATCCCGCATCCGACAGTCATTATGAACTGCCCGAGAACTCCCGCCAGTCTTCCCACGACTCGTCATAGAGCAGAGAGGAGAAAGGTGGTGTTGTACAGTGGAACTTTCTGGCAGGAGCGTGGACTTGAGAACGTTGTATTGGCATGTGGATATCTGAGGAAGGATGTTCAGGTTGTGTTTCGAGGTGAAGGGGCGATCGAGGCTAAGCTAAGGGAGATGTCGAGAGGTCTGGAGAACTGTGTTATCGAAAAGCCCGTGCCCATGGCCGAAGTCATACCGAAGGCGGCTGAGGCGGATGTGGGTATAATTCCGTATCTGCCAACCACACTGAACAATGTGTACGCCTCCCCTAACAAGCTCTTCGAATACCTGCAAGCAGGCCTACCGATCATCGGAAGCGATCTACCATTCATAAGAAAAGTAATTGTCGAGCATGATGTGGGATCAGTATTTGACCCCTTTGATCCGAAGGATATCGCTAGAGCGATGAACCTTGTCACGCAGGACGAGATTCTTGAATCGAAGAGAGCGAACGTCAAGAAGATTAGGAGTAGGTTCTCATGGGAAATCGAGAGCAAAAAGCTCCTCGACGCAGTATCCGGCCTCTCATATCGAAGCACTGTAGCAAGACGAGCAAGTGTGTTAAGTGATCTTGGTAGGCCTGCTTGAATCACGTCACTTAAGGACTGGTGATAAATTGTGATCTATGAAAATAGGTGGAAAACGTGAGTGACAAGAGTGCGCCTAGCAGCTGTACTCTATTTATGACAAACAGGTGCAACTTCAAATGTCTTGGCTGTAGAAGAAGCGTTGTAGGGGTAGAGAACACCAGCGACATGACGGTGGCCACCGTAAAGAAACTGTTGTCACTATATCCTTCGATCAGGTCTTTCTCGGTATCGGGACAAGGGGAGCCGACGCTTTGCCCTGGCCTAGTTGACGTAGTTGACTTTCTGAAGCAGGAAGGAAAATATGTCGGGGTGGTAACAAATGGCACGAACCCTGAGAAACTCTTGTCACTAACCTGTCAACCAGACTATACCTCAATAAGCCTCTACGGGTATGATAACCAGAGCTACTTAGCATACACCGGTGTCGCTGCCTACGACACGATAATTGAAAGTTACTTGAAATTGAAGGACAAGTCAAGAAACGTAGGTTTCTCTTGGATAATTACAAGAGAGAACTATAGGCAGTTAGACAATCTGCTGCCACTATGCGACAAGCTTGAACCGGATTTTCTTCATCTGGTGAATTACCTAGCTTCCACACCTGAAAACGAGGAAGTAGAGAGAATACTTACAGTCAAAGACACCGAGATCACAGAGTACTTGGACAAGGTCTGTGCTGGCAGGGCTTACGTAAAGGTGAAGCCTGTCTTCGTCGACTTCGATCGCCCGGTGTTCCGTTGCAGCTCATATACATGGAAGATAAACTTAGACGGAAACGGTAACATTGGTGGATGTCAACGACAGATCCCTCCAAATGCACGCTTCGGAAACATCTTCCGGGACGAAGACCCATACAACTCCCTTGAGATGCGTAGGCTTAGAGGAATGATGCAACAAAAGCGTCATCCGCATACGGAATGTCGTCTTTGTTTTGGAAGTTGGGCTCCCAAGGTGGAAAGATTCGCGGAATTGAGGGAGGGCATCAGAGCTATCTGGATGAGAGTACACACGGCCTAGCGCTAGATTCCACCTTCTCCCGAAGAGCAAATCGTGTGATGAATTCCCATAGATGAGTTAGGCTTGTGTTGCCACGTCCGATAACCTTGCCAAGAGCTCAGTCGATATCTAGCGATCAGGCCAAAGGAGGCGAGAGTCCGCGCGGGCCCTATTTTCCTTCGAACTTCGGTTGACGCTTCTCTAGGAAGGCAGTTAGTCCTTCCTTGTAGTCTTGGGTTGTGAAGCACACTCTGAACGCCTTCACTTCTTCAGCCAAGCCCGACTTCAGATCCATCTCGATTCCCCTATTGACGGCTTGCTTGGCCAACCTGAGCATTATCGGGCTCTTCGACACGAGCTTCCTTGCAAGCTCCAAGGCAACCTCCGGCAACTTGGCTAGTGGAGCAACCTTGTTCACTATGCCAATCTGTTCAGCCTCGCTCGCAGTTATCCGATCGCCTGTGAATATCAGTTCCTTCGCCTTGTTCCTCCCAATCAGCCTTGGAAGCCTCTGGGTTCCACCCCACCCGGGGATCAGCCCGATGTTGATCTCGGTTTGGCCGAACTGAGCGTTCTCTGAGGCCACTATCAGGTCGCACGCCAAGGCTATCTCGCAGCCGCCTCCAAGAGCGAACCCGTTCACTGCAGCAATCACGGGTTTCTCATATCTCTCAAGCATCTCTGTGAACTCCTGTCCCATCCTTGCAAGCTTCGCGCCGCGCACAGGATCCGTCTGAGCGGTGAAGATTCCTCCCTTCAGGTCGGCTCCAGCGCAGAATGCTCTCTCACCTGCACCTGTCAATATCACCGCCCGAACGGCCAGATCTTTCCTGAACTCCTTCAGCGCGCGCTCCATTTCTTCCAAAGTTCTGCGACTGACAGCGTTCAGCTGATCAGGACGGTTGAGTGTGATCCTTCCAACATTCTCTAACTTCTCTACAACTATGTCTTGATAGCTCAAAGTCTCATCTCTTAGGCACAGGTATTTGGGGTCAAGGCAATTTAGACCTTTGTTCGAAATTCCCTCATTTTGAGTTTCAATCACGTGTAGGAAGACGACGTGAACTACTTGACTTGATGGATAGTTGCGAACATTTCAGACTTCTCATTTCTCATTCCTCTACTAGCTTAGGAGAGGTTCGACATTGATATATTCAAAACGACCAGTAACTAGCCTCGTTGAGGTTGATTCGAATTGGAAGTATTGGAGGCTATCAGAACTAGAAGAAGCATTAGGGAGTTCACTGGCGACAAGATTCCAGACGAGGACATTGAGAAGATCTTAGATGCCGCAAGGTACGCGCCGTCGCCAGAGAACATGCAGATGTGGAGATACATCGTAATTAGAGAAGATCAGGAGACAAAGGATCTCATCGCCGAACTTTCTGTAGAGACGGCCAAGCAGATATTCGGGTCAGCACCTTATGAGTTAACGCAAGGAAGGCTCTGGTACCTTCCGGACAGGAGTAGACCCACAGAGTTTGAGGACATCAGAGACGGATCACTGTTTCTCTACCCAAAGTATGCAGACACGGTGATCCTAGGCTTCGCCTCAGAATCCTTCCACGACGCTCACTTGGTATATCCGAACACTCTGTTCGGGTCAGTGGTCGTCGGTATGGGGGTGATCCAGATGTGGCTTGTCGCACACTCTATGGGCTACGGTGCTGGTTACATGGCACTGGCAATCTCAGACCCAAGGCACAAAGAGCTTCTATGCGAAAGACTTGGTGTCCCTAGAACTTGGGAGCCAATATCGATTCTATGCATCGGTGTCCCTAAGGAGAAGAGGATGCTTGGCCCATCAAGATTCCCGCTGACAAGCGTTGCTTACAGCGAAAGATGGGGCCTGCCGTACAAGAGGATTGCCTTCAGGAAGTGATCGCAATGAACATCGAGTTGAAACATGAGATCCAAGAGAAGCTCTCAGAGATCGCCAAGGACAGCAACCTGCCTCTCGAGAAGGCCTGCGAATTCATTCTGGATCAATTCGCTAGGGTTGAGGGAGGAAGAATATACGTGGGAACATGGAGGGAAGGGAACGGGCTCATGTTTCTTATACAGTGGCCGTTCCTGACAGGGCTTCTCAAGATCAGCGGCGACGAACTCTCCAAGATGGGGGTGAGATAGGATGTCTAAGTATCGCAGGGCTCCAAGCGGTGAGTGGCTTGCTTACCCAAGACCTACACCTGAGAATGTTGAGCACGAGTCATTCAGGTTCACAAAGTATGCAGGTCTATCCTTGGTAGAGAATCGAAAGGGGCGCGTATACCTCATAATGGAACACGATTTCTACGAAAGGTTTCTCGACGCAGTCAAAAGGAAGTTCGGAAGCGTCTCTGCGGCAAACGTCAACAACGCGGCACTAGAGGCCGTCAAGAACTGGGTGGAAGAGGTCACATCGAAATGAGTTCAACTGGCATAAGGAAGATGCTTGAAGCCATAGCCATGAAAGCAAACCGAAGTACCGAAGGCCAGAAGATGATGAAGGAATGGGTAGGCCAATATGACGGCAAGATCATCCAATTTGAGGCAGACGCAGAGAAGTTCTACGCAGCAGTAAGTCAAGAGAGAATGAAGATACTAAGTGGAGAGTACCCGGCCCCCGATCTGATAATAAGAGGAAAAGCTGAGACGTTGCTCGAGGTCTTCACCGGTCGACGACGGTTCGGCGATGCGATGAAGAACTGGGAAATAGTGCTCATCGGGGCAGGACATGAAGCCTTCCATGCGGGAAGACTGATCGCGCAAGTCGTGATGGAGGCGTGAATTCGATGCCTGTCAAGCACGTGGCGGTAATAGGTGCAGGCGCCATGGGCTCTGGTATCGCTTACGTTGCTGCTATCAACGGATACGATGTTGCAATAATGGAGCCAACGAAGGAGCTTGTTGAGAAAGGGCTCAAGAGGATCAAGGACAACGTGATCGTCGGCGTCAACAAGGGGAAACTGACTCCCAAGCAGGCTCACGAGACAATGGCTCGGATCATGAGCTTCGTGGATATTGATGAAGTAGTTCGCTCAGCCGACCTTGTTATAGAGGCAGTCTTCGAAGAAATGAACGTGAAGAAAGATGTGTTCAAGAGGGCCGACGCCTCAGCTCCGCCTCAAGCCATCCTTGCCTCCAACACCTCCTCCCTCAGCATAACTGAGATGGCCTCGGTTACAAAAAGGCCCGCGCAAGTAGTCGGACTTCACTTCTTCAATCCCGTACCAGCCATGAAGCTCGTAGAGATCGTCATGGGCGAGAAAACTTCTGAAGAGACACGCAGGGTCGTCGACGACTTTGCCAGATCCCTGGGAAAGGAACCTGTCACAGTGAAAGATTCCCCCGGATTCATAGTCAACAGAGTCCTGGGCCCGATGCTGAACGAGGTCGCCTACATCCTGCACGAAGGGAACGCAACCCGTGAGGACATCGACAAGGCGATGGTCCTTGGAACAAACATGCCGATGGGGCCTCTAAGGCTGGCGGATTATGTTGGGTTGGACATAGCGTTGGCATTAATCGAGACACTTCACAAAGCCTTTGGAGACAAGTACAGGCCGTGCCCGCTACTTGTCGAGAAAGTTAGGGCGGGCCACTTGGGAATGAAAACCGGCAAAGGCTTTTACGAATACTAGTCAGTAATGGATCGAGGAGTTTCTAATGCCATACAAGAGCATATCTTACACCAAGGAGCAGAACAAAGCCATTGTCAAGCTGAATCGTCCAGAAGCGTTGAACGCTCTAAACCGAGAGACCTTGTCGGAACTGGAGTCAGCGCTCGACGAGATACGGAGCGACCCGGAAGTGAATGTCGTCGTGATAACCGCCGAAGGTCAGAAAGCCTTCTCGGCCGGCGCAGACTTGAAAGAAGCCTCAGGCCTTGACGAGGCCGGCGTGAGGGAACTGATAGAGTCAGGGCAAAGAGTCTACAGGAAGATAGATGATCTGCCGAAACCTGTGCTCGTCGCTATCAACGGCATCGCGCTAGGTGGAGGCGTTGAGATGTCTCTTGCCGGAGACGTTCGTGTCGCTTCTGAGACAGCGAAGCTTGGAAGCCCTGAAGTCAATATCGGGCTGATTCCTGGGTGGGGTGGAACCCAGAGGCTCCCCAAACTTCTTGGAAAGGGGAAAGCGGCTGAATTGATCTTCACAGGGGGCATAGTAGATGCTAAAGAGGCCGAGCGAATCGGCCTGATCGATCGAGTTCTCTCGCAAGATGAGTTCACGTCTGCGGTCCATAGAATGGCCGACGCGATCGCTTCGAAACCCTCAACGAGTCGAGCAGAGCTTATTCAAGTTGTCAAGTCTGCGTAGAGGTACGGGCAATGGAGTTCAAGACAGTATCATACACGAAGGAGTCAAGCTTCCTATCACCGGAGGAGAACATAGCGGTCGTCAAACTGAACAGGCCTGAGGTCTCAAACGCGCTAAGCAAGGACATGCTGCTTGAGATTGACAGCGCTCTGGAAGAGATCCGGAGAGACGAACAGGCAAGAGTAGTGATCCTGTCGGCGGAAGGTGAAAAGGCGTTCTGCACAGGAATAGACCCGGAAGAGCCGGACCGACAGGACGCCGAACGCCTCGCGGAGCAGATCCTCAAGAAGGTCGAGGAATTCGATAAGCCGATCATCGCAGCTGTTGCCGGCGAAGTTTCAGGACTCGGTGTTGGAGTCGCCTTAGCCTGCGATATGCGGGTGGCTGCAGAGAACGCCAAGCTCCAGAATCCTACTGAGGTAGTTCGAAGGCTTGCCAAGATCGTTGGAAGACCCAACGCCGCCGCTACCCTATTCTCGGGAAGGCCTATTGACGCAAGAGAGGCAGAAAGCGTAGGATTGGTAAACAAGGTTGTTCCCACGGATGAGTTGCTTACAACGGTCAATTGGACAGCGGGTAAGATCGCTACGAGCGCCCCTCTGGCCGTACGGCTCTCGAAGAAGTGTGTGAACAAATCCTTCGAGGTCAGCATTGTAGAGGGAAACGAGCTCGAACTGGATGCAATACTTCAATGCGCAAAGACTGAAGACTTGAGAGAGGGAATCAAGGCGGTCTTCGAGAAGCGCACTCCGCAATTCAAAGGAAAGTAGATGCCTCGCTCTTTCTGGAAGGTAGAGCATTGCCATCCAAGGTTGGAATAGTTGGAATAGGACATTCGAAGTTCGGTAAGAGGACGGACGCTACTATCCGTGAGCTGGCTCATGAAGCAGTTAGACCGGCGCTAGAAGACGCGGGCTTGACGATAGGCGACATGGACGCATCGGTGATAGGCATAGCGGGTGAAGAGTTCGCCATGCAAGGCGCCCCCGCGGCGGTTGTCCATGATTATGTTGGAATGGGGAACAAGCCGACCTACCGTGTGGAGGCAGCATGTGCAACTGGTAGCGCAGCGATACGGACCGCTTGGTCTCTCATAAATTCGAGGCTTCACGATGTAGTTCTTGTGGTGGGGGCAGAGACCATGACTAAGGTCAGCTCCGCAAGAGCTACGGAGCTCATGGCTCGTGCAGGCGATACGCGCTGGGAGTATCCCTTCGGCATCACTTTTCCAGGCTTCTACGCGCTAATGGCTACAGCCCACATGAACGAGTTCGGAACGACAAGAGAGCAGCTCTCCATGGTGTCAGTCAAGAACCACAAGTACGGCGCCATGAACCCGTACGCACATCTTCAGAGAGAGGTTTCGCTCGAGGAGGCCATGAAATCCATAATGATCTCACATCCGCTCAACTTGTACGATTGTTGCCTAATCTCGGATGGCGCGGCAGCAGTTGTTGTGGCTGGCGAAGAGAAGGCAAGGCAAATCACAGACACGCCGGTCTGGATTACTGGGCTTGGAGCCGCCTCAGATTCGATGCTCATCGCTGAGAGGCCAACATTGACCGGTCTCACAGGAACCAAGATAGCTGTCAAGAGCGCCTACGAGATGGCGGGCATAGGTCCTAGCGATGTCGATGTTGCTGAAGTCCATGACTGCTTCACGATCGCTGAGATAATGGCCTACGAGGATCTCGGATTCTGTAAGAAGGGAAACGGTGGCAAGTTCATAGAGGAGAAGCAAAGCTACATCGGAGGGAAGGTTCCAGTCAATATTGATGGAGGACTCAAGTCTAAGGGGCATCCGCTCGGCGCTACAGGTGTCTCCATGGCTGTGGAGTTGGTCAAACAGCTACGAGGAGAGGGAGGCAACCGCCAAGTATCAGGTGCAGAAATCGGCTTGAGCCACAACGTAGGTGAGACGGGACAATTCGTATTTGTCCACGTGTACTCGAGGTGAAAATGTGAAGTTCGGGTACGCATCATGGCTTCCAGAGACCGAACTCGTCAGCAAATTCATAGAAGGACTAGGTAACAACAAGCTGCTCGGAACCAAATGCAAGAAATGTAACCAGAAATATCTGCCGCCTCGAGCTCACTGCAAATGCGGGTCAACAGACCTTGAATGGATCGACGTACCAAACAAGGGAAGGATTCGATCTTACACCATTGTAAGCTTCGCTCCTGAAAGCATGTCCAGATATGCACCATACATAGTCGGAGTCGCAGAGGTTGAAGGAGGCATGAGTCTAATGGGACAGTTGACCGGTGTGACGCCGTCCACATTGAAGGTAGGTCTGCCGGTGCAGATAGTTGCCCATCAACCAGACACGGATCGCATAGTCTACAAGTTCAAGCCAGCTTAACGCAAACTCTTCATTGCTGCAACTGCCATGCCATATTGGGCGGTCAGCGAAGTTCTTAGGGGTCAGGACTCTAGGAACACGAATTGGCTGGAATAGAAGAGCAGGGCGATAGCAAGCCCCACAATCAACGCCCACATCGCCTTGTTCCACCTGAAGACCTTGAGTCCGTCGAAGTCGCCGAACGGTATCAAGTTGAAAAGTGCCATGTAGGAGTTCACCCAGCATCCGAGCGCAAGCACATGGTGAAGAGCTCCTGCAGGTATTGCGAACGAAGGAAGCATGGCAAGAAAAGCAATTATCAGGTTGGTCAGTGGGCCAGCAAGAGCAACTCGGCCGATCACGTCTGAGCCAGCCATCCCAGCAATTAGCACCATGCCTGGGGCAATGAATTTGATCGGAGAGAAGACGGATAGCGTTGTTATCAACACTCCTAGCGTTGATAGTCGGAATTCTGCCCAGAGCCCATGGGATTGAGCAGAAAACTTGTGGGCTAATTCATGGAGGATGAAGCCAAGTGTGAACAAAGCAACTGCGAACAAGACCAGCCAGAAACTGTAGATCCCGATGATTCGGAGGCTTCTCTGCAGTGAGAGCCCAACGGCGGAGACAAGTGTCAAGCCGATTATGACGTGCTTCACTTCAGTCTGGCTGAACCAGAACTTTGGCTGTTTAGCTGGTCCAGTCCAAGAATATTGGATCGAGTATGAGGTGCTCGGAGTCGAGACCGTCACAGGCTCGGGCTGTCTAGGGATTCTCGTCTTCCATGCTTCTGCGCATTCATGGCTTTCCGGCAGACGGTGCTCGGGGCAGAAGTATCCTCCGCAGAACGGACATCTGAACGGCAGAGGCTCCTCCTTCCCGCACTTTTGGCAATACAAGCAAATGCACCGACGATTCCGTTAGAAGAAACCTTCACTCTGATATGTGTTGCCCTAACCCTTACTGAATTGCCAACGCTCTCCTTATGTCATCCTTGAACTTGTCCTCACCTGAGAAGAAGGAGCGCATTGGCACGCCGTTCACTAGAATCTTCTCTCGCCTTCTTCTTATCGCTTCAGAGGGATGCTCCCACTCATTTATCAAGCGGATCGGAAGCTCCGGATCAACTGACCTTATGGCTGCCTCGGCCTGCTTTGCGAACTCGAATGAGAACTGACAGGTGGGAGAATATAGCAGAACAGCTCGCCCCTTATCTTCGCTGATTGCCTCGCGAGGCTCTGTGATCTCTTTAGGCGTATATGTTCCGGCTATTGGATAGTATAAGATATCTGAATCGTTCACAGCCCTCTTGAAGCTCATATGTTCAAAGAATCTTCGCTGCGAGAAGACCTCGCCAGTATCGAAGGCGTTTGTGAAGACAAAGCTGCAAGGCTGATTGTGGAAGCAAGTCATTGGTCGTTCAAGGTCTCTTAGGAGGTGGTTCAGAAGTGCTTTGGCGACGCCTTTCTGTCGAGCCTCCGGCATTGAGGTGAAGATGCATTGCACTTGGATAGCGCGTTCTCTGGGATCCGTGACCAAGGGGTCAAATTCCTCGGCGTAGTGAAGAATCTGACCACATGGAGTCCCTCCTAGGTACGCGATCTTGGCGCAAGAGCCGTATTTGTGCAACATGTCCTTGACCCACTCTGTCTTCAGGTCGACTCCCATCCTGTGAATTGGGTCGTCAAGTCTCTTGAAGGAGCAGACGAATGCCAGATCATCTATGTTTGAAGGGTCGACATCGACGACTCGAATCTGATCGCTATACATTTGGATGGTCACGGATTCAATTGTCTTCGAGAAAGCTATTAAGCCTCTTGAGTTAGGAAAGCGAGCTTGGATATCAACTGTGGACTGTGGTAAGGTGTTGACTATTGGCGATGAAGCAAGTTGTTGAAGTATATGAGCTTCTGGACAGCGCGAGGGTGACTGGATCGGAAGCTGCCAGGCTTCTCAAGAGCAGAGGAGTTGAAGTCGAGGTCAAGGCCATCAAAGGTGAGAAAGGAAGCACTGACTTCATCAAAGCAATCATTCCCGGGCTTAACGGAAAATCTAGAGGAGGCAGCTCGCGCACCCTCGGGATCGTCGGAAGACTTGGAGGGATAGGCGCCCGGCCGCAACGAGTTGGTCTCGTATCCGACGCCGATGGCGCTGTCGCAGCTCTTTCGTGTGCACTGAAGCTTGCGGACATGAAACGAAACGGAGACGACTTGCAGGGAGACGTGATCGTTGCGACTCACATCTGCCCTCATTCTCCAGTTGAGCCTCACGAACCGGTTCCATTCATGGGTTCGCCCGTGGACATGAGAACAATGAACATGTACGAGGTTGATCCGCAGATGGATGCGGTGCTCTCGATCGACACTACAAAGGGCAATAGGATCATCAAGTTCAAGGGCATCTCGATAACTCCCACAGTGAAGGAAGGTTACGTTCTGAAAGTCAGCAGCGATCTCTTGAATATCCTTGAGTGGGTCACGGGAACCCTGCCAAGGGTGGTCCCCATTACGACTCAAGACATAACTCCGTACGGCAACGGCCTGGACCACATGAACAGCATAATGCAGCCCTGGATCGCCACAACTGTTCCCGTTGTGGGTGTGGCTATTACGACCGATGTTCCGGTTCCCGGATGCGCGACTGGTGCCAGTCATGTTGTCGATATCGAGTGCGCTGTGAGGTTCTGCATAGAGGTAGCGAAGGCGCTCGGAGAAGGCAAATGCCACCTCTATGACGAGCGGGAGTTCAATCTCATAACGAAGCTCTACGGGTCTATGAAGCATCTAGGAACATTCGGCAAAGGCCTGAGTTGATCTCTATGGTTGCGCGTGTAGGTATGGTGACCATAGGACAAACACCGAGGGATGATGTAGTACCCGAGATCCAAACGCTGTTGGGGCCTGCAATCGACATCCTTCAATGCGGCGCGCTTGACGGTTTCTCCCGTGAAGAAGTCAAGAAGTTTGCGCCGACCTCAGGAGACTCAATCTTAGTAACTAGGATGCGGAACGGTGAAGAAGTGACAGTCGGAGAATCGAAGATCCTACCTAGAATTCAGCAATGTGTAAACAGCCTAGCTCCGCAGTGCGATGTGCTCGCAATGCTCTGCACAGGCCAATTTCCACAACTTGTAGCCGACAGAATGATAGTGATGCCAGACGCCCTCCTTGATGGCATAGTCAATGGCATTCACGGAGTACGGACTATCGGTGTACTCATTCCTTCAGCCGAGCAGAGGACACAAGCTCTTGAACGGTGGAAGCGGCCGGACAGAGGAGTGGTTGTTGAGAGTGCCTCGCCGTACTCTGAGCGGGACGTAGTGACTCCTGCAGCTCAAAAGCTTGCAGCTTTGAAGCCCGATCTCATAGTCTTGGACTGCATGGGCTACACGTTCCACACAAGAGAGGCTGTCAAGAAGGTGTCAGGGAAGCCCGTCATCCTTCCTCGCTCTGTTCTCGCTCGCTCAATAATGGAACTAGTAGGATGAGCAAGAGATGGCGTGCACTCTGGCAGTCTGCGGGGCGTAGAGAGTTGAGGTCTTCCTTCACTCATCTCGTCTGTGCGAGATGTGGGACCGCATACGGTGCCGACGAGAAGGTGACAATGTGCCGGAACACCGATGACGGACGCTTAGAGATATTCTACAACTACGAGGAGGCGAAGGAAACTCTCACAAGAGAAACGGTTCAAGGAAGGCCGAAAGGTGTTTGGAGGTACTTCGAACTACTTCCACTAGAGAAATCCAGAAACATTGTCACTCTTGGCGAAGGTGGTACTCCTCTCCTGAAGTGCGAGAGGCTTGGCCAAGAACTTGGTCTCCAAAAGCTCTACGTCAAAGACGAAACTAGGAATCCCACAGCCTCATTCAAAGACAGAGCCATGACGATAGGCGTTTCGAAGGCGGTTGAGTTCAACGCCAGGACGGTTGTCACCGCATCAACGGGCAACGCGGCTGCTTCTCTCTCGGCTCTTTCAGCAAGGGCAGGCTTGAAATGCTACGCCTTCGTACACGAGAACGCTCCTCTAGGCAAGCTCGCCCAACTGGCCTGTACGGGAGCTGAAGTAATCAGAGTCAGAAATGTTGAGACTGCGGAAGACCCCGTCGTCAAGATGATGAAACTCGCCGTCGACAGGTATGGCTGGTATCCATGTCCCAGCTTCGGCCCCTTCAATCCTTACCAGTTCGAAGGCGGGAAGACCGTCGCCTACGAGATCGTCGAGCAGCTTGAGTGGAACAGCCCAGATTGGGTCGTGATCCCGATCGGAGGTGGCGGCCTCCTAGGTGCAAACTGGAAGGGTTTCGTCGAGGCTGAAACCTTGGGAATGGTGAATGGAAAGCCGAGGATTGCTGGCATACAGCCGGAGGGATGCGCGCCTGTCGTAAAAGCCTTCAAGGAACGAGTCGACCCTCTCGGCATAGAGCCTTGGGCAAACCCAAGTACTGTAGCTGGTGGGCTGAAGGATCCCATACCTTGGGATGGCGATGCCGCTCTGAAATCGATTAAGGATTCAGGAGGAGTAGCGGAGGCGGTCACGGACGAAGAGATCCTTGAAGCGCAGGAACTTCTCGCCAGAACTGAAGGCATATTCGCCGAGCCGTCTGGTGTAGCCTCAATTGCAGGTCTGATCAAACTTGCAAAGGCTGGCGTCATTGAACCGAATGAACGAGTCGTTGTCGAAGTCACAGGATCAGGCCTGAAGGATCCGACGACTGTATCGCAGAGATTCCCTGAGCCCGCGATCATCAGTCCGGAGATTGCTAGGTTCGAAGAACTATTGCACGGGAAGCGGTTCTCTCAGACTGTGATGGAAGAGTAAGCTCAGAAGCGAGATAATGCTCGAATTAGTAGAGCTCTCGCTCCTTAAGCTTCTGAGCAAGCTTTGCCGGCGCCTTGATCGGCTGAACTACCCGGTCGGGCTCCACATCAAACGATGTTCTCGGCCTAAGTTCAAGCGCACACACGCCATTTGGCAGGAGCCTATCTTTCACGCATTGGGCATACTTGCAGGTACGGACTTCGCATTCGTCATCTGCGAATCTGCACCATGCAGCCTTGCTCTTGAAGAAGAGGCTGCGTTGTCCACATCTGAAGAATTCACATGAGGGAGTACAAGGCCTGAGCTTCTCGGACATTTCGAATACACCTGGCTCTAGAACTAGTTCTTCATGGTCCAAGCCACAAGCATTTCTTCGTTCATCGTCTCTTTCGATCTCTGCGTTGACACGTAGACTTGGTAGTCATAACTGCGAAAGACGAGGCTTTAAAGTCTTTCGTCCAACAGTTCTGGTAAGTTGTCGGCTCATCGGTCGGGCTGTTAACTGTCGGCGCATCGAAACGGCTGTTAACTCACGGCGCATAGAAAAAAGAGGGGGAGGGGATGTGGCGATTGACTAAACCCATTGTTTGGGCCTTTCATCCATTTTGGCGGGCGTGATCTGTTGCTTCTCTCTTTCCTCGAACTCCTTGACGTGTTTGCTCATCCATTCGGCAATTGATTTGAATGTGGTAGGCGACATATGGACCTCTACCTGCATTTCCCGAACGATGCAGCCCACCGAAAGCTTGCCTGCGCTATCGCTCTTGGGCTCAAGCCTTTCTGTGTAGAATATGATTTGTCCTTCTGCAGGAATCAGTCCGCCAAAGACTCCTGTCGCTGCGACAACGCGGTATTCATCATGTTTGCTTATTTTCATCTCAGGAGGTGATACCGACATGGGAAAACCCACTAAGAACTCGTCATCGGTCAAGAAAAGAGTTTTGGTGAAGAGGAAACGCACTGAGAAGACGAATGGTATGATAATAACTAGGTGGGGCGTCTTTCCTAACTACTCGCGTTTTGTATCAATGTCAGCCATTTATTCTTGCCTTCGATCTTGATTCCGCATGCTTCGGCTGGCGTCTTGCCTTCTAGTGCTTCGTGTGGTCTCAGGTAGTTGTGGTAGATTTGATAGCCCGTAATGATGGGAGTATCCGGCTTCTTTAGGCCCCTCATGACTTTCTCACGGTCTCGGATTTCGCCATTCAGGCGTTCCATCTTGCGATTATCGTTCGCCTGCCCTTTCCAAGTGGCATGCTCAATGTGCTTTGCTTGCGGCCTTCGGAATGTGTGTAGCTCTCGCTTCCAAGCCAGATGATAGGCGTGTAAGCCATCCGTTATGAGGGTTAAGGGAATCTTTCCTGCTATGCGTTTGCCTTGTGCGAACAGGTTGCTGGCGTAGTCGGTGGCTTCTTTGCTGAACTTGTCGCCTGCGACCTCTTTCGCAATCCAGAACCGTGTCTCATCGTCCATGAGGGCATAGAGATACTTTGGGTTGCCTTTGATTTTCAGCCACATTTCATCGGCTCGCCAAGTGTCCGAAACCTTTGGCGTTATTTGCCGAAGGTACTTCTGCATCAGGCTGACATATTTCCCAATCCACTTGTATATGGCGACATGGCTGACTTTCACTCCTTGAAGCCTAAGAAACTTCTGAACATTTCGGAATGATTCGCCTGTGAAGTATAACTGCATGGCTGATGTGATCGCCTGAGGGGAAGCTTTCATGCGCTCAAAGCCTAGGTTGACTACGAACCATTTTCCGCAACTCTTGCACTTGAAGCGTTGAATATCTCCGTGGCCGTTATGCCTGATACCATGCTTGACGATCAGATCAGAATGGCATGTCGGGCAGACTTGAAAGTTGACAGGTTCTATGACGGTTTGACTAGCGACCTTCTCCCTCAGGGCTTGGCTGATCTCAACAGCCCAAATGTGCTTGCATTTCACGGCTCGGTATATGTGGTCGGGGCAATTGCAAGACCAGCCCACTGAGTTTCGCTTGACGGCGTACTCTCCGTTGCCGGATTGTGATTGCACCTTGTAGAGGTTATCGAATACCCTTGCAACTTGGTCTAGACCTTTGGCGATTGCTTGACCTCTCTCCTGTCGCTCATTGGCCCTCAACGCACACTTACCCACTTTAACACTAAGGTACTAAGTGGCTTAAAGACTTTGTGGTAAAATGAATAAGGTTATAAGTGGCTTAACACCTAGTGGCAGATGGATCAATATGAAGAGAATTGACGCATATATTCCAGATGAATTAGAACAGCGGTTTCGTGAAGTCGTCGCACGAAGGCTTGGTTTCAGAAAAGGCAACCTATCAGAAGCTTTGATTCAAGCCATTCGTCTTTGGATCAAGAACGGAGAGAATCGCGCCAAAGGTGAACCGATCAAGGAAAAGCTCATCGTAAAGGCGAAGTGAAATGGCGGAAACAAAGCTGACTCAGGTTAGAGTGAAGGAGATTAGACCTAGTCATTTCCAAGTGAGAGAAAGCTTCGACGATAAAGCAATAGAGGAACTTGCAAAGAGCATCCATTCATACGGCCTGATGCATCCTATTCTTGTGCGACCCATCAAGGGCAGGCTCCCATACGAAATCGTTCATGGAGAAAGACGATGGAGAGCTGTCCAGAAGCTTGGCGAAAGCAAGATTCTAGCTAACATTCGTAAGCTGGACGACCTAGATGCAGAGGTCACATCACTTGTCGAGAACGTCCAAAGAGAGGATTTGAAACCGCATGAGTTGGCAAAGGCGCTGAAAAGGCTAAGGGATGCGGGACTTTCGTATGGAGAAATATCTAGGAGAACCGGAAAAGTCGAATCTTGGATCAAGAACCTCATAGGTTTCGAAGAAGAGGCTGCTCCATCTCTCAAGAGAGCAGTTGAAAGGTTTTATGAAACGCCTAGGGGTCTCTCAGAGACCCCCCTAAAAAGCGTCGAAAAAAGCCCATTGCCAGCTGTTCCGATGCGAAGTGCAATAGCAATTGAACAAGCGACTAGGGACTTAGCGCAGAACCGACGAAAGGTCACGCAGGAAAGATTTGCTGAGGCAGTATCTAAATTCGATCTTTCACTCAATGAAACGGAATTGGCCGTGAAGACTTGGCGGGAAAGCGATCGCAAGATCTCTCCAGAGAAGGCCGTGCGGCTTGCCGTGAAGGAAAGGGAGGAAGAGCAACGAAAGGCCGCTGATGTGGTGTGGGTTCAGTTCGATAAGGAAATGCAGGAAGGCATCAAGATCGTCATGGCTCGTGAGAATCTTCCAAGCGTTAGAGATACCGTTGTTTACCTTGTCAGGTATGCTCTGGAAGACATGGATGTGATACCAAGTCGGAGATGATACTATGTGAGATATGACGACAAGGAAGAGCCGTTGGACGAAGAAGAGATTCTGCCTGAGAGAACAATCATCGACATGCTGGGATACACTTGGGCATACGTTATTCCAACGGCATCTCTTACGCTTCTTGCGAAAACACGCTGCTTTGAGAAGAGGCATCATCAAGATCGCTTGGTCTTCGTAAATGCAATCAAGACAAAGGGCCTGCATATCATTGACAAGTTAGTTGGTATGGCTGGAAGAATCAAGAGGTATTCAGGTCCTGAGAAAGTCGAACTGGATTATCTTGGTGCAACTACAAAGGACCCTCAAGAGTTCTTCAAAGATCTCAAGGCCCATTATGGAACGACTGAAGTTACTCTAGATCAGGCAAGGGCTTGGGTTGCCCTCCAAGGATTTTCAGATGCCGTAATCCATGACCTTCATTACTACTTCGGCGAAAATGAACTACTGACATGCTGGGAACGCCTTATGCTTCACCGTGCCCTTAAGAAGTCCGCATGGAAAAGAGAGATTCGCGACTTTCACAGGCAGTTTGGCGTGAGGGCACATCCAGCCTTTCTCGTTCTCAAACGGGCCTATTTTGCGAATTTGGAGATGGCGGTTCACAATAGGGAGTTGGTTGAGAGGTTTCTCGCACCTATGATGCGTGATACTCCTGCTCAAGGAGTTGATTTCGCGAAGAGAGAGCATGATTACCATGAGTGGGTCGCCAAAATGCTAGAGAGGGCTGGTGTAACGCTTCCAATTCGCAAGCGTCGTAAGAATCCTGAAGAGAAGAGTAAGTGAAATGAAAAGGCCACAGATCGAACAGTTGAAGAACGCATTCCGAGAAATGGATGCGCTCCTTGAGAGGATTCTACATCTCCAATTTGGCATAGAAGACAAAGAATGGTTGGACGCAATTCGGATTATCGAAGAAGGTTACTCGAAAGCAATCGCTTATCTCAAGAACAAGGACCTAGACGCACCTTAGACAGTATTCTTTCTTAGTGGGAGTCATTCTATGTTTCAGACGAAGGAGGCGTGGGCGTTTGCGAAAGCTCTGGTTTTGACCCTAGCTGTGGCAATCTTCTTGTGGCAAATAACTATCTTCTCGCTGTATTTTTCTGGGAAGAGAGATGAAGCCATTCTGATTATGATTGTTGGATGGGTTTTCTTGGGAGCGATGATTCTAGCTATGCTCGTGTATTGGCGGCGTAACAAATGAGTTCTTAGAATGTGCTACCCAAAACCCACCGATCTCATGCGCCGCGAGTTAACAACCATTTCCATGTGCCGTCAAGTTAACAGAACTCGTCCAACAGTTCTGTTACTTCTGTGGACCATAACTCTTGTTGTTACAGGGCGGGGCATAGAGAAAAAAGGGGAGAGTAGAGGATTAAGCCAAGCTACGTATGTTCTTCCAAGTAACCGCTTTTCCACGGCATCCCGAGCTGTTACAGGGAGGAAAGTGTTCTCCCTTGCTCAATGGGATTTCTTGTGTCATACAAGATTGGCATCGGTAAACCGCTGATTCTGGACAGTCTTGGCACGTATGGTAAGTGTCGCCAACAGGCATATGTTTTCCCCGTCTGTGGTAACACTCAGTTGCCTATTTCTTTCTTTGCGCTAGAACGCTGAACGGAGGTGAATATACTTGATTGTTGAAGTGGGCAGTTACACCTATCCTGAGCAAGTTGGCTACAAGGGCTGGGTGACTTTCGAGAAACAGATTGCATTTGAAGGGCTGGACGGAGAAGTTGTGATACTTGAGAGGCCCGCGCAGGTCGAATCTTAGTTGTTTCAGTGTGGCACCACAAACCATAATAGGGCACCATAATGTATTAGCATATGAGGAACTATGGTGAAACTGCAAAGACAAAAGGCATACACATACAAGGCCGAATCAGGAGAGGAAATAGATCATTACAAGCACCTTGTCATAATACCAGAAGATATGATCGAAACACTAGGATGGAGAGATGGTATAGACCTGACTGTTGCTGTCGAGGGCGAAGCTCTAGTCCTGAAGGGAAGGCCCAAGACCGGTAGAGGTCAGAGGTAGTTTGACGATCTGTATAGCGGCAGCATGTGAAGACAAAGACGAAAAATACGTCGTGGTTGCAACTGACAGGATGCTTACCGCACGACCTATGAATATCGAGTTTGAGGCTGATTACGCCAAAGTGATTGAACTCACAGACAACTGTATTGTGACCACTTCTGGATCAGCGATTGCGTTCACGCCGCTACTTCGCGATGTGACTATTGAGATTCGTCGTGAGTCAACGAAAGATATCGACAAGATAGTAGAACTCATCCGTAGATCTTATCTTAAGATCCGAAACAAGAGGATTGAGGAAGAAGTTCTCTTTCCTATTGGGTTGACTCTGCAAGATTACTACCGAAACCAGCAAGGACTCAATCAGCAGGTCATATCGGTTGCATTACAGAACATGGCAAGGTATGATTATGAACTCTGGATTCTGATCGCGGGAGTTGACGACAAGGGTCCTCATATTAGCAGGATGGAAAATCCCGGAAGAACGCTTAACTACGATTCAATCGGTTACTGTGCGATTGGGTCTGGGGAACCGCATGCGATTACCACTTTTATTGCTAGAGGCTATGGCTCTAAGGCAACTCTTGAGAGGGGATTGGCCACGGCGTTTGAGGCAAAAAAGAGAAGCGAAAGAGCGCCCGGCGTTGGTGATCAGACAGATATGTATTTGATCAGCAAAGACGCTACAAGACATCTACCTGAAGAAGCCATTGAGGAATTGAATCAGATATTCCAAAAGAGAGTCGAGAGTGAGGAGAGGGTATTCTTGGAGGCAGAAGACATAATCTCAAAAGCTAATCTTCGGAAGTTTCTGCCTCAGTCCTCCAATAGAGCTTAGTAGGCCGCACGATAGATTGATAGGATGCGTAGTGTGTCTAGTGAGAGGTGAACTAGAATGACGTTGTCGGACATCAGACCGTATCTTTCCGATTCATTCAAATTGGATTTGTCAATGCTAGTTACTTATGCGCCAGTTCTAGGAATCATGCGAATACCTGTGGAGAACTATGACGAATCGGGATCACCTTGATTTTGTGGCACCATAATCCTTAAGTAGTCATGGCACCACAATATATTATGGTGCCATAAGAAGTGCACGCAATCTCTCGTGAGGATAAGGGCAAAGCGATTGCCGAAACCCCGAACCAAATCACTCGCATACTCTCCAGCCTATACAAGGTCAAGTCTCAATCCAACGGTGGCGAGTACACCGTCAAGAATGACTCAGTTGGTTGGTCTTGCTCTTGCCCCGACCATCAGTATCGAGGCCTGAAATGCAAGCATAGTATCGCGGTGGAACTTAGCTTCAACCTGAGAGAGCAAGTCAGAGCGAGAATAGTCGAACCAATCACCGACATTGGCACTTGCCTAGTCTGCAAGTCAGATAGAATCGTCAGAGATGGCTTGAGACATAACAGGCACGGAGATATTCAGAAGTTTCACTGCAAGGAATGTGGCAAATACTTCCCAGTCAACCTAGGCTTCGAGAGAATGAAGGTCTCCCCTCAAGCGATCACATCAGCCATGCAGTTGTATTTCACCGGCGAATCCTTGAGAAATGTTCAGAAGTTCCTCAGACTTCAAGGCATCAACGTGAGCCATGTTTCAATCTACAAGTGGATTCAAAAATACGTTGGACTCATGGGGAAGTATCTCTCGCAAATCACGCCAAAGGTTTCGGACACATGGCGAGCCGATGAAATGTGGCTCAAAATCAAAGGAAACCCAAAGTATCTCTACGCCCTCATGGACGACGAGACACGATTCTGGATAGCCAAAGAGGTTGCAGGCGATAAGTTCAGCAAGGAAGCTACGGACTACGCCAGCAACCTATTCTCGCAGGGCAAGCGTGTAGCAGGAAAGATCCCTCTAACTCTCATAACGGATGGGCTACACGCCTACCATCTGGCTTGGAAACGAGAGCTACACACGTTCCGAAGGCCGCAGGCCAGGCATATCGAGCACGCAACATGGAGAGGCCAAGAACATGATAATCGAAAGATGGAACGGCTCATCGGAGAGATCAGAGACAGAGAGAAGGTCATGCGCTCACTCAAACGCGAGGACACGCCCATCCTGACAGGATACCAAATCTTCCACAACCATATTCGGCCTCATCAGGCATTGAAGGGCAAGACTCCGGCTGAGCTTTGTGGCATAGTAGTCAAAGGAGAGAACAAGTGGATGACGCTGATACAGAACGCTAAACAAAACCATATTGACTAGCTAGTGGCGGAAAAGCAGCCAAAGGATTATTGGCCCTAATACAATGCCTACAACTATCCAAAACAGTTCTCTGCCGATACCTCTAAGACGGTTTGTCCAGCGCCTTCCCTTTAGTTCAATCTCCCTATCATGTTATGCAAGAAGTTCGGGGAGTTTGCTCTCGATTTCGTCAGTAATGTTACGTGCAATTGCTTTGGATGCTTCAGGCCACCAATTTGGGGTTGGAATATTGTAGGCACTGAATGTGCCAGCAGCTGATCTATTCACTAGGTGTTGAATATTGAGGTTTTCTGCAAGACTGACTGCGATTGTCTTGCCTGTCTTTCCACAATTTGGACAGGGCCCAACATGGGTCGGTGAAAAGGGATAACCACAATGTGAACACTTGGCAGTCTGTTCAGCTGAAAGACCCATCGTCTACTCAGGATGGATGATGGCAAGGCAGCATATTTACTATGTGCTTTCCGCAATCACCCTCTTCTGTCTGATCAGAATGAGCTAGGCACTGATTTTTCCGTTAGGGTTAAACGGTGCAGGGAGGTGATAAAGTAAGCGAGCGGAAGTTGTCTCGAAGACAGAAGAAAGGGGGGACCTATCTCATTATTGCGGCGATACTTGGCCTTCTTGCTTATGGTAGCTACAACAGCGGAAACATTCAGTTGGCACAAGGATTTGGCGTTTTGGCGCTGTTAGCTATCCTTATCGGGGTAGTAGATTGATTGCCGCTAGATTCTTTCGTTGGGGCATTCTCGTAGCGACAATCATGATTATGTTCTTTTTCGTTTATATGGCGTATGTCACTCACGATGAGATGATCAGAGCGACATACTTGGCGATATTTGGCGGATCATTGTTTGCCCTAGCTTCGGAACTTGAAGCGCTTGGTTTCTTTGGTAAGAAAGATGATGAGTCAGGACTGGCATACCGAGCCAACCTACTTACCCAACCACTTCAAACCATTTTCTCTAATCTTTCTAATCAATGGGAACTCGGAGTAGATCAGGCAATCGATGTCTTTGTACGTGAAATCCGAAACAAAGCTCTGCTAAAGGTTCTGGAAAAAGATTCAGCAACACTTCCGCGCTTGCTACTCGAACTCGTGGAATTAGAGCGCGACGTGTCGAAGAGGGAGTTTCAAGAAAGATCTAAAACCCACTTCCCGACTCATCCAGACATAATTCAATTTGTAAAGGCCGATCTACGAAGAAAAGAACCACGTATGGCAGAGCTTCGAGAGAAGATCCAAGTCGAAATCGAAAGAGTGCTGGCAAAATACAGCGGCACTTGATCCTTAGTGCATGCCGCGTATCCGACGAAAAGTAACAAGCCCATCCATCCGCCACAGAGGTAACAGTAGTGGCAGATTCCGCTGAATCGTACATAAACAGGCGCGGCTGCATTGATGGCATCAACATTGTGAAGGCTCAAGCGCCAAGTGCCGAAGTCGTTGAAACACCTTCCTAGATCTCGTTGATCGAACAGGTGGTGCGTCCCTTACTCTAACTGATGCTGTCCGCGAATCAGTCAGCTCTTCACAGCTCTGCCATCGTTAACGCACCCGTTCCTTGGCCAACCACAACTCAATAATAGTAGCGAAGGGACTGTCTCTTCCTAGAAATGCGGTAGCATTTGTGGTGTGACCATGCTGGATGCATTGTCACTTGGGGCATTGTTTCTAGTCAGCTTGGCCTTAACCCTGATTCTTTGGAAAGCGGGCCTCCTGAAGATCTATTCCTCGGGGCCAATAGTAATTGCCTACCAACGTGAAGTAGATAGAGAAACGCAGGAGCGGCTAAGTCATGTTTTGCATGGGGGTCAGGAACCAGCCCGTTTCAAAATAGATAAGATCTTTGAGGCGGAGATCCCAGTTTGGATGGCGAAGCCCCCCATAAGCTATACGATTTGCTTTCTCATAGTTGCAGTCGCAGTTTCCGTTATCATGCTTGCATTGGCTTCTCTCCTACGTATTCTGAAGTGAACCAACAAGTAATCTCGCATCAACCGACTTTTTACAGGGAGAAGAATCTGCTTTGTCAACCGCAGACTTGACGGCACCCGTCCAACAGTTCAGTGTAGTCTCCGTCGGATCGTTGGCCTCAATCACTTGCCTTTTATATTGATTCGGCCTACAGGTCGTCGTGAAAGCCAAATGTCCAAGTTCATCAAGGAAGCCCAGCCCAAAGTCGTTAAACATCGCCACTGCGTCGTATGCCATACACCAGTCTTTGAGATGGACAGAGAATTCTGCAGTCAAAAGTGCCAAGACGAATTCAAGAAGATGGAGAGAAATCGAAAATACACCACACTAATAATGGTTCTTATCTTTCCCATAATCATATTGATCATGATGCTGCTAAGGCCAGGCTGAGCTTTGTAGTGCTCGGCTTGGCTTCTGGTTAGGGTCGTCTCCGCTTCGTTGACACCGGCTCACTGCATTTGATTATCAGATGGCCGCTGGATCGATGCGAGTCAGGCCGTGCACTTTCTCGTAGGAGCGATCGAACGAGATGATCTTTCTGTCTAGATCCAACGCTGTTGCTGCGTAGTGTGAGCCAAAGAATGTGAGATTGAGAGTCTGCCTCAAATATACACTTGCGACGGCCACGTCAGGCGTCAATGCCACATATTTCACATTAGGCAAAGCTGCCATCGCGGCTAGATCTCCCAGAAGCCTGGCCTCCATCCCCTCACTTCTATAGATCAGCTCCATCTCGAGGAGGCCTACACTTGAGATCTCAACCGATGCCTCTCCCTTCTGTATCTTCAGGAATATCTTCTCAGCAACCCTATGGTTGGCATCAAGCTCGTTCAGGAAGGCGAAGATGACATCGTTTTCTAGGAGTGGCATGCCTTAAGTGGGCCTCTACCTTTCTTTGCTTCATTCTCTCCTACTCGTTCAGCTTGTCTTCTCAGCTCCTTGAATCGCTTGCTGACATTAAACGCTCCGTGAAGAGTCTGAAATGGATTAGAGGGTAGCGGGATCACCTTGAGATGATCTCCAGCGTTGATCACCAGAACCTTTTTCGACATTTCTAGCGAATCTCGAATCTCCTTCGGAAGGGTCAGTCTTCCTTTGCTGTCAAGCTCCAAGATACTCAGTTCGCCCACCCGCAGGGATTTGTCGTCATCAGTGGGCTTTAAACGTTATTGCGCGCCAGGTGGGAAGAAGGTAAGGAGGATCAAACAACGTATCTCGCGACATGGATGGTTATTGCCCTTGACCCAACGACACTAATTCGTCACCCCATCTGGAACAGCGATCCCGCTAACTGACAAGTGAGATTTCGATCCTTTCCCTTCCCTTGCCAGGCTTCTTGCCCCTCTCCACCAATATCCTTCCGATCTCACGAGAGTCTCTCACATGGGTTCCGCCACACGCCATAACGGGAAACGGATCCATCTTCCAGAATCGACTCTCACCATCCTGATCCGTCCAAGTAACGATCGCTCTTCCTTCGGCAATGATTCTGTTTGCTTCCTCCTCAACCTGCTTCAGCTTCTCTCTGTCAAGCTTCTCCACGAATTGGTAGTCTGCTCTCTCCTTCTCGTCATCAAGCAACCCTGAGGACGCCGGCTTACAGCTTTCACCGAAAACCTTTGGCATAACATAATACACGATATGAGCGGCTGAATGCAGACGCATGATTCTGTATCGCCTGTCCCAGTCAACTCTGCCATGAACCTTATCGCCCACTTTGAACAGCGCATCTTTCTCGAGAATGTGGACGATATCAGAGCCTTCGTCGCTCTCCACACCCACGACTCTTATCCCTTGGATCTCACCGGTATCCGCGGCTTGGCCTCCTCCTCTAGCATAGAAGCAAGTCTGATCCAAGACTACTCTGTTAGCCTCAGCTCTTATGACCGTAGCGTCAAACTCTCGTCTATACGGATCCTCCCAAAATAGCTTCTTTGTCGGCATAGTCTTTCACCTTCCAAGTCAGGACGTCCAGAAAGCCATCGAATTTTCAACCTAGAGGTCTTCTTTTCGGATTCATATCTTACCCCTATCCTCCTTCATCTGTCGACAAGTATTCCTCCGACAGTCACTCTCTAATCAAGTACGCTTCGTCTCTTCCATCCTTTTCCTTGAGCCTGACTTCTACACTATCACTTCTCTCTGTTCGTATCTTCTTGCCGCAGAATGTGGGACATATCGGGAACTCTCTGTGTCCCCGATCCAGAAGGACAGCTAGGTGTACGACGGCCGGCCTTCCTAAGTCGACAATCTGGTCTAAGGCAGCCCTCACGGTCCTACCCGTGAAGAGAACGTCGTCAACCAGTACGACAATCCTGTCGTTGAGGTCGAATGGGATATCGCTTTTTCCAATGACGAGATCTCTTTGCAGGACATTGAGATCATCTCTGTAGAGCCTAATATCGACGGTGCCCACCTCAACTTTCATCCTCTTCGAGAGGAGCGCCGCCATCCGGTGAGCTAGGAACTCGCCTCGCGTCTTGATTCCTATCAGCACTATGTTCTTTGCTCCTCTGACGCGTCTGAGCAGGCGTGACGCCAACCTCTCAACTAAACAATTCAGCTCTCTCGCACTGAGGATCTGGGCTCTCCTTGGCATCAGTCTAAGTCCTCACTTCGCGACAAGTCTCAGCGCAGCTTGGAGCAGACAGTTGGCTCCAAGCTCAATATCATTCAGATCTGTCCACTCGTCTGGGTTGTGGCTCAAACCCATGTGGCTCGGGACGAAGATCATGCCCGCCTTCGTTATCTTGGCCATATTCATGGCGTCATGGCCGGCGCCTGAGGTCATGAGCATGTATGGAATGTCCGTTGAGCTGCAAACCTCCTCTAAGAGTGAAATCATATCTGGATCAAGCGCGACAGGCTCCTCCTCTCTCAGGACAGTAATGTCGACATCGAGCCCTCTTCTATCTGCTATCTCCCTAGCTCTATTCATAACTGAGCGTGACGCCTCGCTCTTAGCCTGTGAGGAAATGCTCCTGATATCTACGCCCATCTCGACAGTTTCAGGCACAACGTTCATCGCATTCGGCTTGACGTTCATCATGCCCACTGTTCCAACCACCTCTCGAATCCGATGACGACAGATGTCTTCCACAGCCAGCACAAGCTCCGATCCCGCGGCAAGGGCGTCTCTCCTGAGATCCATTGGCGTTGTTCCAGAGTGATCCGCGCGTCCAAGAAAGCAGACTTTCATCCGTGTCGGTGCTGCAATCGCCTTTACTACACCTATCTTTTTGCCAGACGCCTCAAGCACCGGACCCTGCTCAATATGGAGCTCCAGATAGCCGAGGAGATCGTCAGGCCTCCGCCTAGACCCGTTGACATCTTTCTCCGTCAGGCCTAGCCTTCCTAGAACCTGTCCGAGGCTGATCCCATGCCTATCTCTCAATCCCATGACTTCGTCGGCGTTGAGCTCTCCTGTAATTACGGCGCTTCCCATCGTACCTACCCCGAAGCGGCTTGACTCTTCCGCTGAGAAGCCGCAGACCTCCAAAGGATGCGCGATCGATGCCCCCTGCTCCAAGACAGACTGGGCAACCTCCAGCGCAGACGCGACTCCGGCGACTCCGTCAAACCTCCCTCCTCCAGGGACGCTGTCAATGTGTGAGCCCATCATGAGCGCTGGTCCACGGCCCTGCGTCTTTCCAAAGATGTTACCGACTCCATCAATTGAAACCGAAAGGCCTGCCCGTCTCATCAGTTGGACGAGCATCTCCTTGGCCCTGATTTCCTTTATGGAGTAGGCAGTCCTTTCGGAGCCGCTACTTGTTATGCCTATCCGGCTGATCAGGTTCAACGTTTCCAAGAGCCGCCTTCCATTTACTCTCGAAGTTGTGCTCGACAATAGATCCACCAACTGCCTCAGCTACCTCACTAACAGGTCGAGGAGGACGCCCTTCTCATCAAGCGTCAAAGGTGCTCAAAAGCTCCTGTTCAACCCGCGACTTGAAGAAGCTCTATGAAACGAAACAAGATAGTCTTTAACATAGCGGTCAACGAGCATTAACGACCGATCTGACCCAGCAAGAGGTTCAAGACGTGGTGGCAACAATTAGGAGAATGCGTCCAGAGGATGTTGAAGAGGTAGAAGCGCTATTTCAGGAGTACATGGAGATCAGGGCCTCAAGGAGGGAAACAATCCTTGTGAGCCTCAAAAGGGAAGACTCCGAAATTGTTGTGGCAGAGGTCGAAGGGAAACTCATAGGCCTGGCTCACCAAGTCTTCTACATAGACCCCTTACACGCAGGTCAGTGCTCCAACATACTTTTCCTATATGTGGCGAAGCCATTCAGAAGACGAGGAATAGGAAAGCTGCTACTCAGAAAGACTCTGGATAGTGCCGCCGACAGAAGCGTCTTGGAGGTCCATGTTTCAACCAGAGCCGAGAACGTAGCTGCAATTGGACTGTACGAGAAGCTTGGCTTTGAGCATGCCGGCCCACTCTTCGAGTATTCGCCCAACCAGCGGACAGATACGCCCCCTAAGGCCGTGTTGCCCTAGAGCCCTGCCGTTCCCTTGTCTGTACATGATTCTCATATGCGGCAGGCAGGTGTGGGCCTGAGGTATTCTTGATTGAGCTTATAACGGAACTCCGGTAGTAGGTTCGGAGCCTCGGGAGTGGCATCCAGTGAAAGACGCAAAGAATGATTCCACGAGGAGACAGGTGAGGTCTAGGGAAATACTACTGGGCCTTCTTCTGGTCGCCATCGGAGCCATCGCAGAATACACCGAAGAGGTTCTTCTTCAAGGCGCATTTCAACCCCCAACAGACCCTTTCCCTGCATACATCTACGCCTGGGATGCTAGGACTTTCCTCTTGATCAACAACGGTCTCGCCAACCTATATCTAGGCTGGCTCTTCAACATTCTCACCCGACTAGGGTCCACCCTCTCTGTTTTCACATTCGGCGTTCTGCTGTATCTCCATCAGAGAAGAAGAGAAGGCACGCTGATCTTGGCATCGTTGGTCATAGGAACCCTCGTGACGCTTCCGCTGAAGCTGGCCATTCCTAGGCCCAGGCCGTTCTTTACTATTCCCAGTACGATCTTGTTTGACATGAAGGCCGGCTCCAGCTTTCCGAGCGGCCATGCGATGAGGGCATTCGCTTTCGCCTTCGTCGCGTCAAAGCTTAGGCCAAAACTGACGATACCACTTTATCTTTTTGCAGTTCTCATAGCGTTCAGCAGGGTCTACGTTGGGCAGCACTATCCACTTGATGTGTCAGCCGGAACCTTGACAGGTATTTTCGTTGGATACCTGACCACAAAGTACGAGAACAGAATACTGAAGACAATCTCGCGGCTCGGAGTCCCGACCGATAGTTGGACTTCAGCCTAGTCCTTCTATTCGACTTGCCATAGACTCCTCCGGTACAGCCAATCCCATATGCCACAGGATTCTCAAAGCACCATGCGGAGGTATCGCCCTTTTCGAAGCGAGTATCCGTCTCGTCCCCTAGTATGCGCCGGAGTAGCGACAGAGGACGCCGCAAGAAGAAGGAGACAAACTCTCAATGAAAGTCGGGGAGGAAGGGATCATGGACGCAGATTTGGCGCAAGTCGGCATTCTCGGATCTCAGAAGATCCTGTTGCCATACAAGATCTACTTACGCCACTTCTCTCCAATGGGGTAGATGTCCCAAGGAATGTTCTCGTACTTGAGAGTGCTCAGGTCAGCTGGAGTGGTTCCGGGCGGGTCAATGGGATAATCAACCTTCCCCCACGTGTCCCAGAACGCCTTGTGGTGAACTCTGCTTTTGATCTCCACAATATCAAGACTGTCAACGTTGATTCCAAGAACCTTGATTGGATCAGCACTCATCGGTGCGCGTAGCCTCTGCGATATTATGACGTGGTTGTTATTGCCTAGGTTCAGGGAAGCGACGAGATCGTCATGCTCCCTTGCCCCCCTGTCCATCGGCCCAGTTTCCACCCAATCTGCACTACCCAAGTACTCGATCTTGCCTGTCACTTGGACTGGTTGTCCAGAGATCGGGTGCACCCATCCGCCTACCTTCACTGTGACTGTATCTCCGACCCTGTGGTTCTTAGCAAGCATATCAAGTACCTTGGGATCCGCGATGCTTGTGCTGCAGAAGTTCTTCGCTCCTTGCTCGATCAGTTCCTTCAGGATATGCGTGCCATCTCCCAACCTGTCGTCATGATAGGCGATGACGACTGGCTTGATGCCCTTCTTCACCATTTCAATCACATTGGCCACGCCCTCCTTTGCCTTCGGTAACGGGCGAGTCAGTTCATCACGTAGGCTCCAAACGAGATCCGACAGGTCTTGGGCGGCTTCCTCAGCCAACTCATGATTATCGTTAGTGACTACGAATACCGAGAACCCAACGTCCGGTACGTCTGCATAGGCGAACCCTGGGCCCACGGAGGCACAGTAGACTCCTTTCTTCTCCCATTCTCGACAGCGATCGTAGGCTTTCTTCATAGGGCTGAAGTCCGATGCCTGAAAGACGCTTGCGCAGATGATGCCCGGTTTCCGAACCGCCATTGTCGGCCTGAACTTGCCTCGAATAGTATCCACTATGCAGCGAGCAGCAGTCATTCCTATCTCATGGTAATCGAGATGCGGATAAGTTTTCAGCACAAACACTGCATCGACTGCATTCGCAAGCTCGATATCCTCATTCTCATGAAGGTCAAGCGTTACCATTATCGGTATTCTGCCCACTGCTTTCCTTACTCTGCGGGAAAGCTCGGCCTCAGGCCTAGGTATGCTCTTAACAGCCATCGCACCATGTAGCGCAAGTAGCACTCCATCGAGTTTACCTGCCTTCTCCAACCCGTCAACAATGCGATTGGAGATTGTGTCGAAAGCTTCAGTCGTCAACCAGCTCCCCATCCCAATAGTCGCTGGCCAGCCTGTCCTCAGTATCCCGACGAGTTCGACATCCTGTTCTTCCTTAGCGATTTGCTTGTATCCAGTGATGTACGACTTGCCTTCTCCTTCTGTTTCGAGCGCGTCTTTTCCGTAGCGTATTCCCCCCTTCTCCCAGTCTTCAAGTGTTGTGATGTTTGGGCAGAATGTGCAGGTTTCGTGCGAAAAACTTGCTACAGCTATTCTCATGGAATTCTCCACCAAAGGAGAGGACGATCTCCTCGCCTTATAACGCTATTGAGGTGTCAGTGCCGTATTCGCCAACGAGCAGAACGCGTGAATGATGAAGAGGGAACTTCATTGTTCAATTGTTGCTTCAATTCGCATGTGGCAGTCTAGATACGCTCGTGAAGTTCGAGACGATTCCCGTCAGGATCCTCAAACTGTGCTACCTTGACCTTTTCAAAGGTCAAGACATCTGTAGTGAAACGGACTCCTTTGGCTTCAAGATCAGCCTTTGCCTTCTCTATGCTGTCCACTTGAAAGCTTACTACTGCACCGCCCCAGGGCGGCCGATACGAGGCGCCTCTCTTGCGAACTTCTTCCAAACCGAGGGTAACGCCTCCGGCCTGAAATTCGGCCCAGCGATTGGGCACATTGAGCCAAAGGTCTATGCATTCGAGTCCTAACCAATCTCTGTAGAATTCAAGGGTGCGGTCCAAATCGCTGACGTAATAGTATACTACTCCGATATGCATTTCTTCGACGACCTCCTCGCTTGAATCAGTCCATCGAGAAGAAATGATCTCACGCTATTGTGCGCTATCTAAAGATATCCTTTACTCGTGCTGAACAGATCTCCTGTGCGAGCCCGATATTTCATAAGAACGGACACCCATCATGCAAAGGGAGACAATGTCAAGTGAAATCAAAAGGCTTCCGTCAAGCAGGAATAGTCTCTTTCGACGCAGTCTCTAGTTCTTGGTAACTATCTTATCGACTTCATTCTGCGTAGGCTTAATGGTTAGCGGTTCTGGGAATGCGCCTGAATAGGTTTCTAATGTTTTCAGTCCACTTCCAGTCAGAACGCATGCAACCTTTTGATCGCGATCCATATTGCCTGAGGCGACAAGCTTGATCAGCCCTGCCATAGCCGCCGCAGACGACGGCTCGACGAATACGCCTTCAAGTCTTGCGAGGAGCTTCGCGGCAGATATTATCTCTTCATCGGAGACTACTTCAGCGAGGCCATCCGACTCTCTCAACGCAGAAAGAACGTGTTCTCCCTTCAAGGGTTGGGCTATCATGAGGCCTTCGGCGATTGTCTGCGCCTTCTCGAATGGAATGATCTCTTTGCCCTGCTTGAAGGCTCGAGCGATAGGTGAGCAGCCTTCAGGTTGTACGCATACCATTGACGGAAGCCTGTCGACGAGACCCAGTTCGCGGGATTCCTTCAGACCTTTCCAGCAACCTATCAACCCGCTGCCAGTCCCAACTGGGAATACTAGATAGTCAGGAGGTTGCCATCCGGTTTGTTCGCATACTTCGTAACCTATGGTCTTGGATCCCTCTGAGGCGAATGGGTTCACTTGAAACGCGCAGTAATACCAACCGTATTTCGCGATAGCCATCTTCGCAGCCTCAAAGGTATCTTTTCTTGTCCCCTCAACCTTCACTACCTTGGCTCCATTCGCAATTGCCTGAGTCAGCTTTCCGATGCTGGCGTAGGATGGAGCGAAAACATAGCAGGGTATTCCTGCCTTGGCGGAGTATGCGGCAAGAGACCCTGCCGCATTGCCTGAGGAGTCTATCGCAACTGTAGTTGCCTTAACTTCCCTCGCCTTACTCAGGAGAAGAGAAGAACCTCTATCCTTGAATGACCCCGTGGGGCATGTATACTCAAGCTTGAGAAACAGCTGTCTCATTCCCAACCTCTCTCCAAGCCTGTCTGCCCGCACAAGCGGAGTGAACCCTTCGCCTAGCGAAACGATATGGTTCGGAGTCACTGGTAATAGCTCTTGATATCGCCACATACTAAACTGGTTTCTACTCTGAAACAGTGTTCGGCCTACTGTTTCATGGGCCTTAGAGTAGTCATAGCCGATCTGGAGCATTCCCGGGCAGCTGGGGCACCTATGTGCATCACTGTCAATGGGAAGCTTCCTGCCGCACTTATCGCAGAACAGCCATGCGCTTAGCGGAAGCACCATTCATGCACCTATCTGTTCGTCGCCATAGGAGTAGCTAAGTCTTATCACGCTTTCCATGATACACTATTCATGGCGCTTATCGCCAGTAGCCGTCGGAGGTGTGCCATAGACGACGCCGGTCTGGAAGATACTATTGCTCATGTCTCTGCTAGGGATCAGTATGACGTATCAAGGAACAAGGAAGTTGGATCAGACCACTTATGTGACAAGCTATTTGCTCAAGAACGGTTATCTTGCAACTGTCCGAGTCTCATCAGGGCATATGGACATAGTTGACCCCAAGGGAATTCGCGTTGCATACGCAGACATTGAGGAGTCCATTGAGATGTCTCCAGGAGCCCAAGCAACGCTCAGGATACGGGTGATCTTAAGCGAACCCTTGAGCATCCTTACCAAGCGCTATCCAGAAGACGCACAGGTGACATTCAAAGGCTACATTGTCTATGACACGGGTTGGCTGAGTTGGCTTTTCGGATATGGAAAGCTAGAGTTTGAAGAGAAAGTGCCTTTGAGCATGATACTTGAATATCTCGGACTGTACGAAATAGAGACCACGGCGTCTCCAATGTATCTCACTGACTGAAGCAAAGCCAAACGAGCATCCTCCTATTTGGAAAAAGTCCGATGAAAAGAGGACGCCTAGAGTCTTTTGCATAGAAGGGAGAATCTGTGACGAGGCGTACCATTGGCATTCTGCTCCTTCTCGCTGTCTCATTGTTTCCATTGACCGCGGTCCGAGGGGCGAGGGCCAACCCGTCTTTTGAAATCAACATCACTAAAGCAGTTGACTATCTTGCAAGCCGCCTCAACCCAGTCCTTGATCTCATTTACGAGAGCGATGATCCTGGCGATCATTGGCTAAGAGACGAGTTCCACAGTTTCAAATGGCGATATCGTCAGACGTACTGGCTATATTCGGATAATCTCTTCGCAGCCTATGCTCTTGAGCCGTTCAGGCCCGATCTGACGAATAGGATAAGGCGTGCGCTGCAGAGGTATCAAGTTCCGCCTTCTGGGCTCTTCGAGGTTGTGGCAGGTGAGACCATACCTACGATAAGGAACGCAGTCGATTACATGGTCGAGAGTTCTTCGGATTATGTCATCATGGCACGGAGACACGACTCACCAATCATGTCGTATGGCCTCTATGCAGATCTAATCTGCTATCGAAGCCTCCAGATTTTCCTTCAGGGTAGGATTCATGAAGCTCACCGCTCACTTCGTCAAGCCATCTCTCTCTGGAACGGAAAAGGATTGGATGACTGGTCTTACCGAGTGGTCGATGGCTTTCACAGCAATCAGAAGCTAGCACTACTACTCTATACATCAAAGATTCTCGGGCTAAGATTCGCCGCCTACACAGAGATGGAGCGCCATCTCTGGAGTATGCAACGAGCTGACGGAGGGCTAGCCTCCCTCTCCAATGGTGAGGGAAAAGCAATGGGTAGCTCAAATACTGAAACGACTGCACTGGCACTCTTGATCTACAATGACGCCCTTATGCACTCTGTTGGATCGAAAGTTCAAAGCTTTAGGGGCTCTTCTCTTGGCTTCTACGTAGTGACATTCACTTTCCTCTTGGTAACAGCAACGGCCCTCCTGCCGTTGCACAAGAGGAGATCCTTCCGATTCACAAGGAATTGACAAGAGAAAGAGGACTGTGTCAATTCGTACCTAGAACTGATTGAGGAGATTGTTCGCTAGATTTCAGGATCAACTGAGTGGCTGGCTTGGCCTCTGGATCTTGTTTCGGTAGGATGTGTTCAGCTACTGTCGGATTTCTCTGTAGATCTCTCTTTGGATTAGATATCGCATGATTTCCGAGGTTCCTGCACCAATGGTCATCAGCCTTGCGTCTCTGAGGTACCTCTCGACGGGATACTCTTTCGTGTATCCTATTCCGCCAAGCACTTGTAAGGCTTCGTTGGAGATCTCAACCGCTGTCTCAGTAGAATGGAGCTTCGCCATCGCAGCTTCCTTAGTGGCCTTGAGCCCGCTGTCTATCATTCTCGCGGCTTGAAGGACAAGTAGCCTAGATGCCTCTAGCTTCACGGCCATGTCAGCTATCTTGAAACTTACTCCTTCAAACTTGCGGATTGGCTGGTCGAACTGGACTCTTTCGGTTGAGTACTTCACAGCCGTCTCGTATGCAGATCTGGCGGTCCCGATCATTCCTGCTGCGACACCCACTCTTTCGCTATCTAGCTCGTCCATCAAGACCTTGAATCCCTCATTCTCTTTTCCAAGGAGATTCTCTTCAGGTACCTTGAGGTTTTCAAACTTCAGGTGGGCCACCTTGGCTCCTCGCATTCCGAGCAGATCATGCTCTCTGAAGACTTGAAAACCGGGCATGGAGCTTTCCACTACGAAGGCACTCATTCCTTCATGCGGATGCACGGAACGGTTCGTGATTGCGAAGACAACCAGAAAGTCAGCCACGCTACCATTTGTTATGAAACGTTTTTCGCCATTGAGCACGTAGGCGTTGTCTTTTCGAAGGGCTGTGCTCTTCATTGCAGCTGTGTCCGAGCCAACCGTCGGCTCCGTTATGCAAAGTGCTCCGATCTTTTCCCCCTTCACGATCGGCGTGAGATACTTCTCCTTCTGAGCATGAGTTCCAAACCTATTTATCGGCATGGCATACAAAGCCACGGACGCGAGCCGGCTCATCTCTGTTGACGCACTTACAGCAGAGAGTTCCTCCGCTACAATGATCTCATATGAAAGGCCCTTTCCAGCTCCGCCATACTCACGAGGATGAAGGACTCCAAGGAACCCTAGTCGCCCCATCTCCGCGATGACTTCCTTGGGATAGAGCTCCTTTGTTTCAACCTCTTCGACGATAGGCGCAACACGTTCTTTCACAAAGGTTCTGACATGTTGCCTGAATCGCTTCTCGTCTTCCGTGAAGAATATGTCAGTCAATGCGAGCCCTTCCAAAATGGTCTGTGATCTACAGTGATGGCAGCGCTGTATGCTTGATAAGAGTTTTTGAGTCTCAGTGCTAATCGGCGCGAACTGCTCTACCGCGGAACATTGGCCTATAGGCCGGACCGTAGATGATGAGGCCTTCTTTTCCTTCGTAGTCCAATCTTCTTGTCACGGCTTCGAGTGGCATTCCGAGTCTCAGATCACTCATTGCACAGTCCACGAGAAGGGCCTGGCCGTTCCTGATGACATCGTAGTTGGTTACCCACCTTTCCTTCAGAGAGAGCTGCTTGAATGATCTGAGCCTAGCATATTTCGGAAGAGCTCTCTTCTCTGGGTCGCCTTTGCAGTCGTAAGAAAGGCATCTACTTCGGACAGGATAATAGACCCTCCTGCATCCGTCACATAGAAGTACTTCCAACGTCTCAGATCCAAGAGGTTCTATGTCGCCAACGAGCCTGTAGGATTCAAAGTACTTTCTGATCCTTCTAAGTCTCTCAAGCAGATGGTCCTGATATGTCTGAAGCCGTATCTCTGTTCTCCTATTCACATAATCCTCGACCGTTGGAACCAGTTTCACTTTGCTCTTGATCCCTTCTTGGACCTTGAGCCACGTAGCGTTGGCGTAGGCGCCTGAGCCGTAGGAGACTGCGAGGATGTTGTCGCCAGGTTTAGACCTGTCTAGTATGGATGCCGTAGCGATTGGGGTGGACGCGGCATAAGTGTTGCCAGTATCCAAGACGCGTAACCAAGGCTTCACCTTCCGCTCGATATCTTCCTCGGTAAGCTTCATCCGGTCTGCGATATCGCTGGATGGGTTTGAGGGAGGCTGCAATAGGGTCTTACATGCCTTCAAGGGCATGTACCCCGACGGCTGATGAAACGTAACGTGATCGAAGTCGGCGATTCGCAGATCATTGTGCTTCCGCAGTAGCCCAGCCATCGCACCTATCACATGCTGGATGTACGCCTCAACAGTGGTTCTTCCGAGATGAGACGGAACTGGGACCTCCTCTCGCCTCCAGAAATCCATTGTCAAACTTGAGTAAGGAGCAATGTCCTCGATCGTTGCAACGAAGTCTCCTTCTTTTCCGAGAACGAAGGCGCCTGCGCCTGCTCCTGCGGCATACTCCAATGGGTCTCCTCTGGGGGCCTGAGCGATATCAGATCCAATGGCCAACCCGTATTCGATTTTTCTTGCCTTTATGTCGGACTCAACGAAGCTAAGGGCTTGCATGCCTGCGTTGCACGCTCCCTCCACATCTGCAGTGAAGACGTCGTCTCCAACGCCTACAAATGAGGCTACATGCCTTGCAATTTGGCCGACCGCGTAGGGCTTGGATTCAGAGCCGGCGACGACCGTTCCCATCTCGACAGGGTCGACCCCAGCCATCTTAATAGCGTTCTCAGAGGCCTCTGTTGCCATTGTGATAGTGTCCTCAAAGTGACTGGCAATCGATTTGTACCTGAGGAGCAGGCCGTTCCTGACTTTGTCAAGAAATTCTCCGAGATCTTTTCTTCCTTTCTCTCTAGCTCTGACAATCGCTTCGGTCTGAATTCTCTGCCACGGAATGTACACGCCATACCCTAGTATTCCAACCTTCTCATCGGCCAAACGCTCTTCACCCAGACGAGCATACAGATTCGAATATGCCAGAAGCCCTTCTCCCGATCCGTACCGCTTTACCACTTAAAAGCATTTTCAGGATTGTCGATTTGCCCGTTAACATAACAGATGACAACTAGATAACAAGCGGTAAAGCGACTATCTTACACAGGTCCCCGACCGGAGCGCGTCGAGAGGTCCCTATGCTCTGAACCAGCCGAACACGAGATAGCTAACGGCTTCTCCTCCCGGATCAGGGACAGCGATAGTGAATTGCTTCCTTACAGTTGTAGCAAGTCTACCTGCTCTCACAATCTCGAATGTGCCCATGGTTTCCCGCTTGTCCTTAACAGAGACTAGAAATGGTGCATGATCGATTCCCGGGCCACGCTCGTAGACTGCAAAATCAGCGCCGAACTTTATCCCAGGTGTGACCACGAACCCTTTGTCTCGTAGGTGCTTGTAAACTTTGTAGGCCAAATCAAATCCCTGATAAACCTTGCCCGCCAACTTCTTCAGACGGGTCTTGCTGACTTTCTCACGGGTTCTTGAGTCGATCACGCGAAGTCTTCTCTTCTCAAGTAGGTAGAGGCCTTCCATCAAGTCAAGCATGAGTGGGGCGTCAAACTCTTGGTCAGGCTTAGGCTTCGGCATGCCCACGGGCTTTCCAAAGAATCCGGACCTATACAAGCAGGTGCCGTCTTCCGGATTCCAGACGATTAGGCGGGCTCCTACGAGTTCGGATTCCACAGGCTTGGACATGTTTCTCGTTTCCTAGGCTATGACAGCTATGACCCTCACTAGGTCTACGACATCAACTCCTGCGTCTGCGATCCGCTCCAAATGCTGAACAATGTCTCTCATAATTAGAATGGATTGAATGGGCCCTTTGCTGCTGAGAATCTCAAGGTCCAGATTCCTATGTTCTAAATCGATCTTCCTCTCAACCGCTTCGACCGACTTCGACAGTTCTAGTGCCTTTTCCGGGTTAAGGTTCAGGGACATTACTGTATCCCGTATCTTCGTCATCTCCTCTAAGACCAAACCCATCAAAGATGCAACTGCTTTCATTTGCTTCTTGTCAATTTTCCACTTCTTGGTCATGATTCCGTCAAGTCTGAAGGCCACAGCCTCGGCATCGTCAGCGATCTCTGAGACTTGGAATATCAGACGGAGGAAGTCTTCACGGCTAATTAGGAGACTTCCGACCGAGGCTACCTCTCTCAGCAGAGTGCTCTTGAGCTTGTCAGCTTCTTCGATCATCTTGAGCATCTGGTCATAGTGCGTCCGTGCCTTCTTCTCCTGTCCTTCGGTCAGAGCATCCAACATCAAAGCTAGTTCACGTGTGATGTCAACAATCTTTCTTCCGTGATCGTTGCAGATGCTGAGCATTCTTCTTCTGATGGTGGCCTCAGTTTCGATGGGAAACGTCAACGGACAAGCACCAATCGATTCATAGAGAAGCCTTGTCAAAACCTCGTTAAAAAACTATCCCACAAAATGGCGATCAAGTTGCGCACTTCTTGACCGAAGGCCGCGGCCTTGCATTGAAGATAAGCTGTCTTTAGCCTTCGGTGGGCCTCGTAACCGCTTTACCTAATTGGTTGAATTGCCTTTTCCCTTTGATATATTCGTGAAGCAGTTTCGGGAGTTTTTCTGAGGCAGTCCTAACCTGCTTCCACGTATCTCTATCCCTCAATGTCACCGAGTTATCTCTCGAAGTATCATAGTCAATGGTGATGGCGACCGGGATGCCTGCCTCATCTGCCCTAGCGTATCTTCGACCTATGGAACCGGCTTCGTCATATTCAGCATCAAACTCCTCATCTAGTAACTTCTGATACAATCGGTGCGCCATCTCTGGCAGGCCGTCTTTAGCCATCAACGGCAGGACTACTGCCTGAACCGGTGCCAAATCCCTTGGAATGCGAAGAACGACTCTGTCATCTTCTCGGGAGTAGGCATACTCAAGAGTGGCGTAAAGGAGCCGGTCTGAACCAAAGCTTGGCTCGACCACGTGAGGAATGAATCTTCGCCCTGTCTCTTCAACGGTTTCCTCAACTATCTTGACATCGTCGGGTCTGATCCTATAGCCTTGGATCTCTACGTAGCCCTTAGAGGCTATCGTCTCTTCGAATGCCTTCACGTCGTAGCCTGTAATCAGACCTGCAACCTCCGTGGTCGCTGCACCAAGTCTCTTTCCCAAGGCCGGCAGCTGCGGAACAAGCCTCTTGATCTTCTTCCTCACAGGGTGGTCGTACGGCTTGAAGACTCTCATGTCAACACCTGAGCTTTTCATATGCGCCTTAAGATCAAAGTCTGTCCTGTAAGCGTGACCAGCCAGCTCAATCCACCCCCATCTATCGAGCAAGACCTCGTGGTCGTAGGTCTGAGCAGAATAGTGAGCTCGCTCCCTCTGGAGTTTCTCATGAAACCTCTGTCTTTCCGGTGGAATGCCAAGAGCAGTGACGAATCTTTTCGATTGGACCATGAAGTATGCAGCCCAAGAGTTGAGGATGTAGCCTCGTTGAAGCGATTCCTCGACTGTTACTGTGATCGGTTCCTCTAGTCCCTTCATCCTGTTCTCGGCCGGGACTAGCCTGAGCATCTCGCTCCTGACACCATCAAGCTTGGGGCATACGCCATCTTCAACATCAAAGAAGAACTCGAACTCCATCATGTTGAGCTCTCTTAGTCGGATAGGTCCCTGCCTCGGCGAGATCTCGTTTCTGAGGCTGCGGCCTATCTGAGCGATCCCGATCGGAAGCCTCTCTCTTCCGATCTCGTGGAGACGTTTAAAGTCAATGAAGATTCCTTGAGCTGTCTCAGGTCTTCCGTAGGCTATGGATTCGGCATATGGGCCTATCGAGGTCTTGAACATTGTTCCCAGTTGTCTTGTCTTTGAAAGTTCGCCACCGCACTCCGGGCACCTAACAATGTTCTTTCTGATCTCCTCATCCATCTCCTCAAGCGTGAGCAGCTCGCCCTCGATGTCAGCTCTCTCCTTGAGCAGGTGATCTGCGCGATAGGATCGCCTACAAGCCAGACATTCAACAACCGGATCCTTGAAGTGTTCAACATGCCCGGAAGCCTGAAAGACCTTCTCTGGAACTATGACCGGCGTGTCCAGCTCGAGCAATCCTTCCTGCCTGATGAAGAAGTCTCGCCACTTCTCCTCAATCTTCCTTCGAAGCCCGATGCCAAGAGGCCCATAATCTATGAAGCCGCTGACGCCGCCGTAGATCTCGGAGGACGACCAGAAGAAGCCTCTCCTCCTTGCCAACTCAGCGAGGAGTTCATACCTGTCAGCCTTGGACAAGGACTACCACTTATTCATAGATGAGACTATGACTTCAGCTTTCGATCTATAAAACTAAGTCCTCTGAACAGTGCCGGTCGGCTGTTGAATCCTCAACCGTTCAATCGCAAGGCAGAAAAGCTGCTTAAACATGTCGTAAGACACTTTGCGGCCGAAGCCTAGTCCGCTGCATCTTTCAGGCGTCAGTTCGAACCTGAAGGTTCTCTCATCCTTGCGAGTCAGAAAGAAGGGGTAGAAGACACAGGTTATCGGCCTGATAGCATAGATTGAACATACTCTATCGCGGAGAAAGAAACATCTTCTGTCTAGTTTCCTCATTGTGCGAGTGTATGGAGGATAGTCCTCGTAAGGAATCGAGAAATCCTCCGCCTTTAGGCCGGTCTTCTGACATATGGTTGAGGCTTCGTTGTCCAAGATTCTGATGCAGCGCTTATGTGATGTGGTGTCTTGACAGCACGCAGTGCATCGGAGACATTTCCAGCGAACGCGGTCCGGGTATTCTACGGTCATCCCAAGGTAGTGAAGGCTGTGTAGACGCGCCTGATTAGGCTGAACGGCTACAGCATCTTGCGCTACTTTTCTCCTATACAATCAGAATCTTTCTGCCATTATCGCGCCTTGACATGTCGAACTATTGGCGGCCTGACCTTCTTCAGGATGCGGTATCCACAGATTGGACACTTTATTTCAGGGGTCACTGCCAACTGCTCCGCTGTCACTCTAGCTGCACAACTGGCGCATTCATACTCAATCCCGCCTGTCGTCTCTGGCTTCTCTTCTTTGGATGGCTCTTCTTCGCTCATAGGTTCGGACTCCACAAGGTTATCTCGTTCGTGAGACAAGTTTCGTGCAAGTAGTAGATATGCTCATAATAAACACTTCGACCCAATTCGTCAAGAAGAGCCGTCTTCGTCATGAATACGAGATGCGGAGGCCCAATGCATTCGAGCCCCGAATGGAAGTTGCGAAAGTATGGGAAGCAGGCATCGAGTAGTCGGTGAAGCGCTAAGAGGGGTTCTTGAGGAAGACAAGGTTGCGTTGGCAGTAAGAGGTTTTGACATTGTCGGGGGCATCGCGATAATCAGGGTGCCTAAACCTCTAGAAAAGGAGCGCTTTCTCATTGGTCAGGCTCTGCTAAGATCCCTACCAAATGTCAAAACTGTTCTAAGGCAAGTAGGAGCGGTCAAGGGCGATTTTAGAACGAGGAAACTGGAATGGCTGTCTGGAGAGCACAGAACCGATACCATTCACAGGGAACATGGGTGCATCTTCGAGGTGGATCTCGCGAAAACATACTTCTCTCCTCGCCTTCTATACGAGAGGGACCGAGTTGCGAAGCTTTGTAGTAGTTCTGACAGTCAGGAAAAGGTGCTGAACACGTTCTCAGGTGTAGGATGCTTTTCAATCATGATTGCCAAACGATCCTCGAAGGCTCATGTCTATTCCGTAGACTTGAACCCCGAAGCTATCAGGTATCATGTCAGGAACGTCAAACTGAACAAGGTGAAAGGCAGGATCACCGTTGTGTTCGCGGACGCCCGACATGTTACGGAAGGCCTCTTCAGGGGATGTGTACACAGGGTTCTCATGCCGCTTCCTGAGAAGGCTTATGCATACTTGGAACCTGCTTTGGCAGCGATAGGCCCTGATGGAGGAATGATTCACTACTACGATTTCGTACATGCGTACAAGAACGAAGACCCAGTTGAGAAGATCATTTCGAAGGTGGTAGAAAAGCTCAATGCCCAATCAAGAAACTTCAGCATGCAGTACGGCAGAGTTGTCCGAACCATAGGGCCGAACTGGTACCAGGTTGTAGTAGACATCAAAATCACGTAGAAGCCAAGCCCTTAACTACAAGTCGTCCCCTCATGCTGTTGATGCCTTGGACTGGAGTTGTTCATAGTGAAAGTGAGAATCGCGCAGCCTTACAATGATAGGGACATTGAGGATTCGGTGCTCTCTGTGTTGCGTTCGGGTCGCTTGGTGTCAGGGCCGATGGTCGAATCGTTCGAAGAAGCCATTGCGGAATACATAGGCGTAAGGAATGTGGTTGCGGTGAATTCTGGAACGGCGGCACTTCACCTTAGTCTTCTTAGTCTGGACTTCAGCAAAGGCCGAGAAGTTATCACTACTCCGTTTAGCTTCGTGGCTACGGCCAACACAATCATCCAGTCAGGAGGAACACCTGTCTTTGTTGATATCAACCCTGAAACTTTCAACATCGATCCTCGACAGATTGAGAAGGCAGTAACAAGCAGGACCGTGGCGATAGAGCCTGTTCATGTCTTCGGCGAGCCTGCCGAGATGAAGCACATACAAGAAATTGCTGAGAGACATAACCTGCGCTTGGTTGAGGACGCCGCGGAGGCAATCGGAGCAGAGTACGACGGCAAGAAGATCGGCGACACAGATGAATTCGCCTGCTTCAGCACTTATGCCACAAAGAACCTTCATACAGGCGAGGGAGGATTCATAACAACAAACGATGACGAAGCAGCTGCGACGTTCAGAATCCTCCTCAGCCAAGGACAAAGAAGCAAGTATCTCCATGTTAGGCTGGGATACAACTACCGCATGACTGAGATTGCCGCTGCAATCGGCAAGGCGCAAATCAAAAAGCTTGACGCCTTCACAAACAAACGAATCGAAAACGCGAATCGTCTAACAGGCGAGATCGCTGATCTGCCTATTCTGACCCCTCAAAAGGTTCCTCCGAACGTCAAGCACGTCTACTACCAGTATACGGTCGCACTCAACGAGGAAGAAGCAGGCATGAGGAGAGAAGAACTCCAAAGAAGGCTCTCCGCTGCAGGAATTGAGACAGACGTGCACTGGCCTATTCCGATACACCTGCAGCCATGGTATCGAGAGACATTCGGATTTGGGCCCGGCATGTTTCCCCACGCCGAAAGGTTGGCGCGTACTGTTCTCTCGCTCCCTATCCATCCTGCCCTCACCGAAGAACAGATAGAATACATTTCCGAAGCTCTTCATGCAGCTCTTAGGTAGCAAGGTCAACCTTGACCGCATTCTGCCTCTCTGCGTCAGGCACCCAGCACTGCTCAGCTCCAGCTTTGAGAAGCTCAACCCTGAGCGAATCGTAGTCAGGTAGCTTCTCGAAAACCTTTCTTCCGTTGATCAGTACAGCTGGTCCGGCGCCCACTCGATGTCTTAGATTTCTCAACAATCCCAGAGGAGAAGCAAGGTCGGTTACACGCAGTTCGACACTGGCCGGAAAGTTTTCAACGACCTTTTGAGCTAGTTCCGAGACTCTCCGTAAGGTTTCCGTTGTCTCTGCGGGATACTCACTGAGTTGCTCTGAATGGACTCTAAGGCCGCTTGCTCTTACTAGGTCCATGCAATGCTGACAATGGCTGAACATTGTAGGAACGAGTGCAAGAAATTCTACTCTGATCTTCGTCGCCAAGGGGGTCTTCGTGTGAATCCCAAGGCGACATATTTCAAGCTTGGGAGGCTCAGAAGGTCATAGCCCTACGAAGACCTGAAATAGCCTGTACGCAAAGGCGTTCCCACAGGAAAACTCTGCAATGAATCACTTGACGAGCTATCAGAAAGGCAAGAATCGTCTTGGCAAGATCAAGGATGCTCTCAAGAGCATTCTCATAGGGGCCACGGTTTTCAACATGGCTCAAGACGCCTTGAAGATGAAGTGGTACATTGAGCAGGCTCTAATGCTAGCGTCGATAGGCGACATGGTGGGTCTGCCAGTCATCTCTTACTACAGACTAAGACTCCTTCCATACTGGATTCACAGAATCCAAGTCTGGAGGACTGCCATTCTCAAGGAGAAAGACATTACAGAGAAAATCTTCTCGTAGCAATGGATCAGGTAACGAAGCATAGAGAAGTTGACTCGAGTCTCGAGATAGTGAAAGGGACTATCTCCGGCCTGTAGCTGTTCCTTCTAGGTGGTGGACCAAGAGTGCCAGAAGCTCTTCGTACGAAGGAAAGCTACCGGCAGATACAAGCCTTCCTTCGACAAATATCAAGGGCAGCGAGTCCCGTCCTCTTTCGGAGAGGGCAGTTCGGACATGTTCCGGATAGTTCATCAACCCTCTACGAGTGCTGACAACCTCTCTGCATAGCTCGATCATTCCATGAAACTTCTCCAGTAGTTTCGTCAATATCTCGCTCCTTTCAATCAGCGATCTTCTAAGCTCCTCAGCCGATTCCTCGGATATCCGGTTCGGGCCACAACAAGAACCCTCGAAGAGATCTTCTTCGTAAACCTCTACCCTAACCTTACTGCCTTGCACTCGAACTTCCTCAACAGACATGCTTGATTCACGTACCGAATTCTTTTCCTCGCATCTATGTGCAGCAGCATCGAGTAGAGATGAGAACGAGCAGAGAGAGCGATCGTTCTAAGATTCGACGAAGGACAATGCGCAAAGGCCGACTCTTACAGAACTAGACGATTTCTTAGATACGAGCGAACGTTAGAACGAAAGGGCCTCCTTTCTCTTTCAGGCTATGCAGCGTGTGAAAAGTAGAAATACTGCTGCCAACCATGAGTTGTCCAGCCTAATGAGATGACTGACACTTGGGAGAAGCTGAGACTGCTGACAAAGGAGAAAAGAAAGAGAGCGAGATCAAAAAGGCGGCGAAAGGACTGATCTACGGTATGGCCATGCACGGCATGGTCACATACGCCCTGAAGACACGCATGTACCTAGAGAACCTGTTCATGCTCATCACGATGGGCGACATGCTTGGCGTCCCAATACTTCCGCCATACTACAGCCTGAGGCTCCTACCATACTCTGTTCCACACGTGAAGACTTGGAAGAGGACTCTGCTCCGCGAGAGAGATGTCACCGACACAATCTTCTAGTCGGGTGGCCGGATTGCCAGAAAGCGTCTCGCTGAGGCGACATCTACTAGAAAAGCCTAGCTTGAGGTACATACTTTTCGGGGGAAAAGGAGGCCTAGGCAAGACAACCCTCTCAGCCGCGACGGCACACTGGCTAGCAGAGCAAGGCAAGAGAGTAGTCGTGTTCTCCACGGATCCACAGGCAAGCCTCACGGACATATTCGAAAGGAGCATATTCGGCAAGGGAGAGATTGAGCTGGCCCCGAACCTATTCGCACTTGAGATAGACGCAGACAAGAGAATCGCTGAATACCAGAACGAGATCCGACAGAAAATCAAGGACACCCACGGGCTCGAACAAGTGCCCGAAGAGATAGAAGAGTACATCGCGTCGTCCTCCGCAGAGCCAGCGATGGCTGAGTCAGCCACCTTCGACGCGATGGTCGAGCTCATGTCAGGCGAGAAATTCGACTACTACATATTTGACATGATGCCGCATGGACACGCCATCCGATTCCTGAGCATGGCTGAGATCCTCGACACTTGGGTTGACAAGATAGTTCAAACCCGTAAGAAAGCGGACGAGTATGGCGATGTCGCGTCAGTCATGAGCGGCAAGGGGGGTCTCGCCCAAGAGGACCGCATGGTTGAAGAGCTCTCCTTCATCAGGTCAAGACTGAACTTCGTCAGCACTATGATGAAGGACAAGGATCACACCGCCTTCTTCTACGTTCTGATTCCCGAATCGATGCCGATCCTGGACACAGAGAAGGCCCTTGAAATGTTCCAAGCCTTCAACATACCTCTAAGCGGCGTCATCGTGAACCAAGTATACCCAGTCGAGCTACTGCAAGACCCATGCGTACCCACCTACCTGAAGAACCGTATATCAATGCAGCAGAAGTACATGGATAAGATCCGCAGCGAGTTCGGTCCTCTCATAAGGGGAGTTGTCCCAATGTTCGACCGCGAGCCAAAGGGCCTCGATATGATATCCAAAGTCGCAGGCGTTCTTTTCAGCTAGGTGGCGTAAACACATGAGTGTAAGCTTTGAGAGCTTCGTCAGAGAGAAGCCTAGTCTCAAGTACATGTTCTTCGGCGGCAAGGGCGGAGTAGGCAAAACCGTCGTGGCCGCCGGCGTGGCCCACTACTGCTCGGAGACCCTGGGCAAGAGGACCCTGATATCTTCCACGAATCCGGTCCACAGCCTGTCGAGCGCGTTCGGCCAGGACATCTGGGGCAAAGGAATCCAAAAGATAGATGGAGCCGGGAACCTCTACGCCGTTGAGATCGACATTTCAGAAACTGTGGAACGGTACAAGCAAGAGATACGGGATATGATCCTCACCTTCCTCAAGTACGCAGACATACCCTTGGACCCGGAACCCTTCGTCGATGTGGCAACAACCAATCCAGCCTTCGAGGAGACAGCCATGTTCGAGGACATGATAGACCTGATGACGAAGGGCGAGTTCGACGCCTACATCTTCGACACTGCGCCGGTCGCCCACACCTACCGGCTCCTAGGCATGTCAAAGGTCTATGATCTATGGCTTATGAAGATGGTGAAGAGCCGAGAGGAAGCCCTCTCCACCCGCATGAGGCTCTCCTTCAGAAAACAGAAGATCGCTGAAGAGATCAAAAAGGACCCGCTTCTGGCAAAGTTGGTCATAAGCAGAGAAAAGACAGACGTTGGAAGGAAGCTTCTCGTCGACAGCAGTAAGACCGCCTTCTTCTTTGTGACGTTGCCTCTGGCTCTCCCGATAGCCGTCATCGAGAGGTTCATCGGATGGGTCCAAGCCTTCAACATCCCAACCGGCGGAGTCATCGTAAACGGCGTCATACCGAAGGAGACATGCGACGTGGGCAACCCCTCACCCTACCTAGTCAACAAGATCAGAGAGCAAGAAGGCTACCTCAACCTCATCCACAAGAAATTCCCCGCCATGGTTAGAGCCTACATTCCACTCTACGACACAGAGGTAACCGGAGTCGGCATGATAACCAAAATCTCCGATGCGCTGCAGGAAAAGAAAGGGAAGTCCTAGGACTCGTCTGCTACGCCTATTTCGACGCTCGAATCCTCTGGAAAGCCTTCGCACCCTCGTAACACATGAAAAACGCCAAGATCAACAGCAGAACGTTTATGAACGCGGCGATCCCCGCACCAATCCTTGTCGGATCAGCGACGTAGAGCTGTATTCCACTATTAGCCAAGTATATGAGAGCTGAGATCGTCGTCACAAGCATGAAAAGCATCGGACCCGCAGTATACGTCGTAGGGCGCTTGTTCTTCGAGAGCCACAACGTAGCTATCATCAAAGACATCCCAGCCATCAGCTGGTTCGCGCCGCCGAAGGTCCCCCAAATATACCCGAAAGTAGCGCCGAACCGCGGACTCGTAACCACATAGACAATAATCGACACCACGATCGCCGTCAGATAGATATTCTTGAAGAACCCTCCCAACGTAGGTCCGGCAAGCTCAGCCAGAGCAAGCCTGGAAATCCTCAGCGCAATATGCATAATGGTGATCGCTAGGACTATGATTACCACCGACAGATATGCCGAGCCAACTGCCGCCGGGAGTCCTAGGTACCCGAGCAGAACAGAGCCACCTTTGATGAAGATTCCTGCCGGGGCGACGCCTGCGACCGCTGCGGGTGTCAGGATAGCGACTGTGGTCAAGGCTACGAGCGCCAGTATGCCCTCGGCGAGCATCGCGCCTCCGCCGATGAAGTGGGCGTCTTGCTCAGTGTCAAGTTGTTTCGACGATACTGAGGAGCCTATTAGGCTGTGCCATCCCGAGATGGCGCCGCAGGCGATCACCACGAACATCATTGGCCACAGCGGGCCTGAAGCCGTAATCTTCGGGTCGAAGAATGTTGTGAACGCGACTCTGGCGAAATCCGGGAATCCCGCGAAGATTCCTCCGATGATGCCTATGACCGCGGCGTAGACCAAGTAGAATGACATGTAGTTGATGGGTTGGATGAATACCCATATTGGGAGTACGGCGCCTACGAAGCAGAAGAGTAGCGTCCAGAACATCCAGAAGTCCAGTGCGATCTCTTTGGGAACGGTTATCGCGAACACCATTCCCAGCCAGATGCCTATCGCCATCACAACTATTGCGAAGACGGTCGTGTAGATGATGTTGACCTTGAACTTGTATACCATGTATCCGGATAGCATGCCGACGATTGTGACGACTAGTACTGGTATCGGGCTCACTGGAAAGCTTGCAAAAGTGCCCGCGACGGTGTTAGTGAACGAAGAGAGGATGAGGATCAGGTAGAAGAGTATGTAGCTTAGGAGTATCGTTCTGGCTCTAGGCGAGATCAGCTCATACGTTATCGGTCCGAACGATGAGCCCTCAGACCTCACAGAAGCCATCATGCTTGTGTAGTCGTGAATCCATCCGATGAATATGTTTCCGAACAGTATCCAGAGCATCGCGGGCAACCAGCCCCATTGTATGGCAAGTATCGGTCCCAGAACAGGCCCTAGAGCTGCGATGCTCTTCCATTGAAAGCCGAACAGGACGTAGCGGTTCGTCGGGAAGAATTCTACGCCATCCATGTAGGTCCGTGCAGGAGTTGTACGTTTGGGATCTGACTGTATGACGTTCTTGTCGAACCATTTCACGTAGCCATAGTACGCCAGTCCGTAGAGGACAAGTCCCGTGACGATGACGAAGACAGAAAGCAAGCTATTTCCCTCGTACATAGTTCGCGGACAACATGTTATTAAGACTAGTGATGCTCGTTAGGGCGAATATCGTGATGCGTGAAAGCTGCACTGGATCATGAGGTCCCTAGAATGTATGAGTTTGAGGCGATTGTGATCTTAGCTGCGGCCTTCATCATTGTCTACATGATTGGAGGGCTCAGAAACCGTAAGCTCTTAGTTAGATACTCGCGTGCGATAAAGAAACAGTTGCAGCCGAAGAGCGAGTTCATTGGATTTCGGCCGCTCGGGAGTAGCGGGCTTAGAGTTCTATGTAACATGAAGAAAGACATGCCGCTATCCAAGATCGAGATGGCAGTCTCCCTTGTGGATCGCGAGAATGTTATGCATTATCCACTTGCGTTAGTCACGAAAGAACGTGACCGAGTCACCATATGGGCGACATCAAAGGCGAGACCCACCCTCAGCTTTGAGATTTGTCAAAAGACAGAAAACCCATACAAGAAACGCCCAGCAGGGTTGGCGCTCAGAGATCATGTCATCTATCAAGAAGGACTGACGAAGCACTTCAACATGGCATCATCTAATGAAGCCAGAGCTAGGGATGTCCTTCGTGATCAAGAGTTTGAGGGCAGCCTCCTACGTGCAAGGAACTTCCTGACATATCTCTTGGTGGACGAAGCGGAATCTCGAATCTTTCTGACGGGTAAGCTCACAGAAGAGTCGCTGGAACCGCTGCTGGAGGTCGCCTTGGCTTCAGCGAGAGGGATAGATTAGATCTCTGTCTCCCCTAAGGGCCTTCGATTTGGTGACCCTCCTTGGACGATTGATCCCTCGACATCGACGTGATAGAAAAGAAGATGGAAGCTCAAGAATATGTGACATACGCAGCAGGCCATTTCAGAGCGGCAAGGTTCGGTCTTCATGAAGTGCATGGCAGTCGTTTCGCAGTTCAACTTTCTGAGAGACCGGGGAGCAATGGCTTCCGACTCCGCTGGACGATTCGAGGTCAAGCTGCCACTTATGAAAGAAGCTATTCGAGGTTTGACGCATGAGCCGTTGATGATAGAGGCAGAAGGAAGCTACGAAAGAGCGAAAGAGTTCTTGCGAAAGTACGGAAGGGTTTCTCCCGAGTTAGAGGAGGCTCTCAAGAAAGTTGCGGATTTGCCGATCGACATTGAACCGGACTATGAAGTGCTTAGGAAGATCTAGAGTGGTTAACCCTTCATGCGATTTCTTCATAGTTGATGCTAGCAAGCTTTAAATTCGGCTCAGTAGCCGAATATCGACGAGTTAGATCAGCAGGAGAAGAGCTAGTAGCCGAGAACGCTGCGGCTGTTTTTCCTGTACCTAGCTCTGAGCTGGAGAAAGCAGCATAATGCCTAGAAGGTTGCCAGAAAGATCGAGATATCAGGAGAGACAATCGAGAGACTACAGAAGGTATGGGAGACCGATACAGCTCGAGCAGTTGGTCCGACCTGCTCCTGTGAAGGAAGGGGAGGAATACGATGTTACCATCGAGGATGTTGGACGTAGAGGTGATGGCATTTGCAACATCAAGGGCTTCAGAGTCTATGTACGCGGAGCGGAGACTGGGAGGAAAGTCAGGGTTCGGATAACAGGGATCATGGGAGGCTTTGCAACGGCAACTGTGGTCGGGCAGACTGGATAGGACGCCTTTCAGAAACGATGTTATGACTTTTCTAGGCTTTTGACTCCCAAAAGAGGTGAGAAGTATGAGTTTCGAGGGAAAGCGCAGAACGTTCGCGAAGCCGGTTGAAGAAGGAAAGGAATACGAGATGGATATCAAGGAAACGAGCCGAAGAGGAGAAGGAATAGCCAGAGTCGAAGGATTCGTCGTCTTCGTCCCGAACACGAAGCCTGGAGATCACGTGAAGGTCAAAATAACACGAGTAGCGAACAGATTCGCAACAGGTGAAGTAATTCCGTAGGACCGACGTTCGAGCCTAGAAAAGAATAATTGGACCGTCCCGCTTTTATTGGTCTCCCTTACATCCGACCGTTCCTTTCACTCTGCGTAGAAAATTCTTACAAGTGAAGCACTCGACGAACGATATCGTCCTGGCCCTTATGGGACAGTCAAGAGCTTCCTTTTTCATTCGACTGAGAAGCTTTCCCCCTACAGCTCCCTTCAGGTCCTTGACAAAATCCTTTGAAACAGGCATGGCTCTTTCAAGTAGTCTAATCTGAACGGAATACTTTGCATCTCCGTCATCGTTCATCAGCTGTCTGTGCCTCCAATCCCATTGGATCCCGACGTTTTGGCTAATATGAGTCGTATTCTACTTTTTTGGTAGTTCATGCCAATGGCAGGGCCTCACTTGCCGTGTCTTTGTTCACGCAGATGGGATCAGTTTACTGCTGCTGACCTTAAGATCCGGACCAAGATGTTCGAGACATGGAAGATCGAGTGACCCGTGTGCCTCACGATCCGACCATCGTCAGAAGAGGAACGGAAGAAACTGATCGATGTGTGAGCGAAAGCTTATGCATAGGGACCGAATCTTGTTTTGAGAGGGCGCGAAGCCTTCGTTGAAAGTCAAAGGATACGAATTCAGTATCTCAGAATTCGCCGGTACGCTGGGCGACTTCGGACCGCTGAACCCCTTTCTGATAGGTTATGTCGCAATCCTCGGAGTCGACCCAGTAGGGCTCTTCCTTATGATGGGAATAGCGAACATAGTCATCGGCCTACTGTACAATGTGCCTCTCTCTGTGGAAGCCAAGAAGGCGGTGGGAGCCACCGCTTTGGCCCAGAGGTGGAAACCTAGTCAACTATACGCGGTTGGAGTAGGGACTGGTGTAGCTTGGACATTACTAGGGCTCTCAGGCATTACCGAGAAGATTGTCAAGGTCACTCCGAGATGTGTGGTAAGGGGGATACAGCTTTCACTGGCACTAACATTGGTCCTTGAGTCAACATATCTCTCAAGGTCGAATCCACTGCTAGCGATCTCGTTGGTTTTCTTGGCTGCTCTCCTACTGAGGATCAAAAGAATTGGCCGGTATGTTCCCGCAGCCATTTTCCTTTTCGCAGTCGGCCTATTGTTCGCCATTTCTACTGATGTGGTTCCTTGGATGGGCATCTCGTTCCGCATCCCGTCGCTTCGAATCCCCACAATAGATGAAATCCTTCTTACAATGATCACTGTGGGCTTTGCACAGATCTTTCTGACGCTTGGAAATGCGGTCATTGCCACTGCTGCTCTGTGCCAAAAGTACTTTCCTGAAAGAAAGGTAAGCGAAAGACATCTGGCCTTGAATATGGGGTTGCTGAATACGATTTCGCCGTTCTTCGGCGGTGTTCCCCTATGCCATGGAGCAGACGGCGTTGCCTCTCAATACTTGTTCGGCGCACGAACGGGAGGATCAATGATTCTCGAAGGAATCCTAGAGATATTCCTTAGCCTCTTCTTTGCCAGCTCTCTGGTTGCGGTTTTCAGTGCGTTTCCTCAACCTGTGATAGGCGCGATGCTCTTCCTGACGGCATTTGAACTGACTAGAGTCTCCGTTGATCTCAGGACGTTTCCAGATATTGTAGTGATAGTCATTGTCATTGCTGTCTCATACGTTTCGAACCTAGGTGTCGCCTTTGTGGTAGGTGTTGCCACGCACTTTTTGCTAGAAAGATTGAGGCGTCGCCGATAGATGTCAGTCGTCGGAACGTTTCTGATCGAAGGCTCGCGGGTCAAGACCGTCAGGCTTAACGCGAAGGGGCTTAGATTCAGTTGCGTTCGATGTGCAGCCTTCTGTTGCCGACTCGGAGGACCGGTCGTTACTACTAGGGATCTTCAGCGACTGAGGGCGGCTGTCCCTGAGATTGATGATATCACAGAAGCCGTAATCGTCGGAACAAGTCGGAATAAGGTTCTTCCCAGTCGGCCCAACGGACAATGCATCCTGCTTTCGAAGGATGGTCCGAACAAGTATCGGTGCTTAGAGTATGAACTTCGACCAGACGCATGTAGAGCTTACCCGTTCAAGTTGATCGGACACGGTGTACGTCTAACCGTGCTTGTCCTTCCTTGTAGAGGCCTCAGCTACAAGGAAGGTGAGTTAATCAATGCCAGATTCATCAATAGGTATCTAAGATTCGCAACTGCCGCTTAAATACGTGCTATTCCAATAGAGCCAACCTAGAAAGCACATTGCCATCTTTGCTGGACTGAGTCACATGAAGATTCTGTTGACTGCAGGAGGCGGAGGACACACGGGATACGCCTTCGCCCTAGCCGGGCCTCTCAAGCCCAAGGCAACGTTGCTCTTTCTGATCGATAAGAACGACGGTCTCTCCAAGGCTCGTCTTTCTCCTCTCGGAGAGATAGTATCGGTCACGAAGCCCCGACAACCCGGCACGCCGCTTTGGAAGTTCATCTACAGGTTCGTCTTGTGCGGTCTCCAATCGCTCTGGATCTGGCTGAAGCATAGGCCTGATGTTGTAGTCTCTACGGGATCGAATATCGCAATACCCATCTCTATTGTGGGAAAGGTATTTGGATCAAGAATAGTAAACGTCGAGGACTCCGTCCGAATACTCTCGTCTAGCAAAACCTCGAAGTACCTAGACTTGATCTCGGAGGTCACGCTGCTTCAGTGGACAGAGCAATTGGGATTCCATCAAAAGAAGGGAAAATACGTGGGCCTCCTCCTCCCTGATGTTACACGGTCTTCTCGGGATGGCAGGATAGTCATAAGCCCAGGAAGTTTCGGCTTCAAGGAACTGTGCGACGTAGCTGCAAGAACTGATCTGCAAGACGTTACAATGACGGTAGGCGACTTGGACCTGAAGCGGTACAGTAGACCAGGGTGGATTGTGGTAGACAAGCTGATCGGCTTGGATGACGTATTGGCTTCGGCAAAGGTGGTTGTCACTCATCTTGGATATACAATCTGGGAGGCAGTGAACTACGGCGTTCCCGTAGTTATCGTCCCTAATCCACAATGGAGGAAGAGTTCCGTCAGCGAGATGGAACGTGTCGTACGCTTCCTTCAACAGAAGGGCTACGGCCTCTACCTCCCGGTAGAACAGTTGACTCCTGAAAGGCTTGAAGAAGCAGTCCGACTAGCCGAGAAAATGAGCATGCCTGCAGTGGAGAGAGGCACAGGGAACGCGGCGCGCATAATTCTCGGGGAAGAAGAATGAGGATCTGTCTTGTTCATGCCGAGCCTGAGAAGCTGCCGCGAATTCAGCTAGAACATCGAAGTCTAAGAAGAGGCGGCCACGACGCGTATATCCTTACGCCCAGAATAAGAGTCAGGTTTAGCCCAAGACTGCTATCGGGCGGGCTTCGGTACCTCGGACTAATGGCCCAAGAGGCTCTTGAGCACCCTGATGTCTTCCATGTGCTGAACATCCCTGACATCCTCGGGTTCACTCCGATCATAAAGCGAGCGAGGCTAGTCTACGATGTGCGCAGCCCTTGGGCTGATGAGCTGCGAGCCTTTGGACATGGCGCCCTTATCTGTTGGCTTGCGGAGAGAATTGAACGTTACGTGACGAGACATGCGGATGCTGTCATTGTCGTAAACAAAGTCTTGGAGTGCCGAGCAAGAGAGTGGGGCGCCAAGCGAGTCTATGTCGTGCCAAACTACCCACCTGCTGAGTTTCGTCCAACAATCGATCGAGAAGACTTCAAGAGACAACACGGCCTGTCTGGAAGAAAGATCGTTCTCTATGTGGGGAAGCTGTCTGCGGTTGAATGCACCTTGGACCTAGTGAAGGCGGTATCGAACCTGTTGGGGGAGGAGGACATTGTCCTCGTGATGGTAGGAGATGGCCCCGAGAGGGCGAGCATAGAACGGTTCACTGAAGAAAAAGAAATCAAGAGTCGAGTCCGAATAACCGGGTGGGTTCCTTACGAAGAGGTTCCTAACTGGATCGCGACGGCTGATATCTGCGTGCTTCCACGCCGCGAGGATATGCCATCTGCGAAGTTCTATTCACCCCATTCGGTCAGAAAGGTGGGCGAATATCTGGCTCTTGGAAGGCCCGTGGTCGCCGCGCCGGTTGGAGAGTTCGCTCAGACCGATCTGCCGATCAGAATTGCTTCGCTAAGCAGTTTCTCAACGGCGATCAAAGAAGAGCTTGCGAATCCGCATGTCGTTAACCGGCCGAACGATTTTACCTGGGAAAGTTCTGAGAGAACCCTACTGGAGGCCTATGATGATCTTGCCAAGAACGCCGGATAGATCGACCCAAAAGCAACAATAGTCAAACTGACTGAGTTACCAGTCGGAAGCGTGAGCAAAGGGACAGGTTCGAACCCATGAGTCGCTTGAAGGTCATGTCCATAGTGGGCGTCCGCCCACAGGTCATCAAGGCTGCTCCTCTCATCAAACTCTTGAATAAGCATAGAAAGATACAGCTGCAGCTTCTTCATACTGGTCAGCACTACGATTTTGAAATGTCAAGAGTCTTCTTCCGAGACTTCAACCTTCCGAGACCTTTGGTTAACCTTGGTGTGGGAAGCGGCACTCATGCAGAGCAGACCGCTGCCATGATGGTCAGAATCGAGAGGGCCCTGTTCCGTTACAGGCCCGATGTGGTGCTGGTCTTTGGTGACGCAAATACAGCTCTCGCCGGAGCCTTGGCCGCAGCCAAAATTCGCATACCAACAGCCCACATCGAGTCCGGACTTAGATCGGGTAACCTCAACATGCCCGAAGAAGTAAACCGGATACTTGTTGACCATTGCTCAGACATGCTGTTCGCACCGACTAAGCTTGCCGCACGAAACCTCCTTAACGAAGGCGTCCCACCTGAGCAGGTTTTCCATGTTGGAGATACAATGGTCGATGCAATGCGTCAGTGGAGAAAGGCGATAGAGTCGTCAGCTATTCTGGATAGACTAGCTCTTGAACCTGAAGGCTTCGTCGTGCTGACGACTCATCGAGCAGAAAATGTAGACAACCGGCAACGACTGAACGCAATCCTCTCTGCAGTTCTGAAGATCGGCGCACTGACCGTCTTTCCTGTACACCCCAGGACAAGAAAAAACCTCCATCAATTCGGACTCTGGGCCAAGCTAACCCGGTCTCGCTGCATACTCCCTATCGAGGCGCTAGACTACATGGATATGCTCCGCTTGATGAAGAATTCCAGGTTGATTCTGACGGACTCTGGCGGCATGCAGAAGGAAGCCTTTCTGTTACAAGTTCCGTGTCTTACGCTACGGGACGAGACGGAGTGGCTTGAGACCATATCGCTAAAGGCAAACAAGCTTGTTGGCGTGCGTGAAGAGAAAATCGTGAAGGAAGCAAGAACAATTCTTGCAGATAAGAGTGTGAAGAAGAGATTGTCTCGGCTTAGAAGCCCATTCGGGGACGGACAGGCCTCGGAGAGAATCCTCACAATACTGCTGCGAGAATTCAAATGAACCATTACAATTCAAAGTAGGCTCTGTGACCTCGATTCTCGCAATACTGCTTAAATATCGAATCGGACCAACTGTACGGCCGGTGGGCAAAGTGGAAGGTGGCCCCTTTAACGGGCCTTCGCGGCCCTGAAAGCTCTCCGTCACCTAGTCTTGCCCATCGAGTTCAGGTGGTTCTCGTATCATGACCGACTATGTGGACATATCCCAGATACTAAAAGGAGGCATGGATGCCAAGGACGTGGAGATCAGAGGATGGCTCCACGCCAAGAGATCTGGCGGAGGAATACAGTTCCTCCTCATTCGGGATGGGACTGGCATCATTCAATGTACTGCGAAGAGAGATCAGCTCAAAGAAGACGTTTTCAAGGAACTCGAGGAATTGCCTCGTGAGTCCACTTTGGAGGTCTCCGGTGTTGTACAAAGGGATACTCGGTCTCCGAGAGGGTTTGAGATCGCGTTGCGAGACTTCAAAGTGATTTGCAGATCAACCGAGGAGTTCCCAATAGCGAGGAAACGTCACGGGCCTGATTTCCTTCTGGATCACCGACATCTTTGGATTAGAAGCGAAAAGATGCAGACAATTATGAGAATACGGGCCGAGATGCTTGACGCCGCAAGGACCTGGCTAAAATCGCGTGGATACACTGAGGTTCAGATGCCTAGTTTGATCACTGCAGCAGTCGAGGGCGGATCCACACTATTTGAGGTGAAGTACTTTGATGAAAAGGCATATCTGACGCAGAGCTGGCAACTCTACGCTGAAGCGGTGATCTCAAGCCTCGGGAAAATATACACCCTCGCGCCTTCATTCAGAGCGGAGAGGTCTAGGACTAGGCGACACCTCACTGAATACTGGCATCTTGAGTTAGAGGCACCGTGGGTCGACCTAGACGGCATAATGAAGGTGCAAGAAGAACTTCTATCCAGCATATGCCACGATCTTGCAGAGAGAGCTGGCGAAGAGCTACGAACAATTGGGCGCGACCCTGACTACCTAAGGAAAGTGGACCCGCCATTCTATAAGCTATCCTATGACAAAGCGATTGACATGCTGAGAGGCGAAGGTATGGAAGTCCAATGGGGGGCTGATTTAGGATGGAGAGAGGAGAGGAGGCTAGCTCTCAAGTTTGAGAAGCCTTTCTTCGTCACTCACTATCCGAAAGGAGTCAAGGCATTCTATCACATGCCTGACCCTTCAAGGCCTGAAGTCACATTGTCAGCCGACCTTCTTGCGCCCGAAGGTTATGGAGAGATAACTGGTGGGGGCCAGAGAATACATGATCTAGATCAACTCCTCAAGAGAATCGAGGAAGAACACCTCGATTACAAGGCCTACGAATGGTACGTTGACCTAAGGAAGTATGGCACAGTTCCCCACTCAGGGTTTGGAATGGGGGTTGAAAGAACTCTGTCATGGATATGCAGGTTGAAGCATATCAGAGACGCCATAGCCTTTCCCAGACTAATCAGCAGGGTCTATCCCTGAGGTCAGCCTATGCGTCGAGGCGAGGCGCCCCAAGACACCCGTCGAGCATGTCTCTCTCACGCCTTAAATCTCTCAAGATAATCCTCGTAGCATCTTTCCTTCTTCAGGTAGAAACCGTACTTCACGAGAGCAACCATGGATCTCGCAGCGTCTTCAGGCGAAGAGTATGACGGTATTCCCTGCTTGTCAAATCTCGATCTGACGTACATAGCCATCTCTGTCTCGCCGATGTCACAGGCTACCACTGGCTTTGTGTACCCCCGCGCGACATCAGCTATTCTATCCACAAAGTCTTCCCTCAAACCCGGCACATGATGAAGTCCAATCACAATTAGCGCGTGGACCATTGGATCCTCCAAGAGAATTCTTGTGGCCAATTCGAACATATCAGAAGATGCGGATCCTGTCAAATCAACTGGGTTGAGATTTGTTGCGAATTTGGGAATAACTTGCTCAACCTTGAGTTTCTCAAACTTTTGGATGGTTTCGTCGGACAACTTTCTGATAGTGATTCCTCTCAGTTCGCACTCGTCCGCAGCCATTACTCCCGGTCCGCCGGCGTCCGTGAGTATGGCGACTCCGTCCCCTGAAGCTGGAGGCTGGGATGAGAAGGCCTTTCCGATGTGAAAGAAGTCGTCCATGTCTCGAGCCCTTATGATGCCTGCCTGAGCAAACGCGCTTTCGTAAATGCTGTCAGTTCCGCTAAGCGCGCCTGTGTGTGACGCCGCTGCTCTCGCGCCTGAACTTGTTCTTCCGGCCTTCAGAGCTATGATGGGCTTTCGCTTTGTTACCTCCTTGGCGACTTGAAAGAACTCTCTTCCTGAAGCTATTCCTTCAGCATATAGAAGGATGACTCTTGTCTGATTGTCTTCCTTGAGGTAAGAGAGCACCTCGGGTTCACTGACATCGGCCTTGTTCCCGAAACTCACGAACTTACTGATCCCCATCTCTCGACCGGTGAGGTAGTCCAAGGCTGAGACTCCAAATGCTCCACTTTGACTGACAACCGCCAAGTTCCCAGGCACAGGTCTCGGGGTCGCAACGACCTCATCGCCACTCTGGAGCACTTTCGTTTCTGGTAAGAAAAGCATGTCAACGCCTGAGCGTGAATCATATACCCCGAGGCAGTTTGGCCCAAGCAGTCGGATTCCCGCGTCTCTCGCAATGTCTTTGACTTCCTGCTCAAGAGCCGTGTTTCCAATTTCGCCAAAGCCTGCCGAAATTATCACAGCTGCCTTGACCTTCTCGGCAGCAGCCTCTCTCATCACTTGAGGAACAGACTCAGCCGGAATCACTATCACAACAGTGTCTATCGGATCGATCACCCGAGTTAGAGAGGGGTAGCACTTGTATGAGAGGATGTGATCCTCATTCGGGTTGATGGGATAGAGTTCTCCCTTGAAGATGCCTCTAGTCCTATTCTCAACGAAGTTCTTGAAGATAATGTGTCCCGCCTTCGATACATTTCGTGAAGCCCCAACGACTGCGACAGAGCGAGGATTGAAGAAGACCTCTATTCGGTTGGCATGCGACTTCAAGCTGCAACCCAACAGATAGAACTGAGCGATGACAAGGTTAAAACTTACCGACCTGTGCTCTTGTGACTCGCTTGCCTTTGTTGGAACATTGCCTTTGATACGTGCGCAAGACTTATCGGTTCATGTCAGAATGAGACCACTATGGAGTACGATTTGATGGCAGCAATGCGAGGCGGATACGTCGGAAGGATTCTATGGGTTGATCTTGCAAGCGAGAACATACGGGCTGAAGCTCTAGACATCGATGCCGCAAGGAAATACATAGGAGGCGCAGGCTATGCGGCTAAGCTACTGTATGATAGAATAGAACCTAGCACTGATCCGTTTGCTCAGGAAAACTTGATCGTTTTCATCGCTGGGCCGATGGTCGGAACAGGTTTTCCCGGAGCAACAAAGTGGACTGTCTGTACTAGATCGCCCTTGACTTATGCGTGGGGGGAGTCAAGTGCGAGTGGCTCGTTCGGAGCGGAACTGAAGCGGGCTGGCTTTGATGGCGTAGCTGTGACAGGTTCATCGCCTTTGCCTGTGATGATATGCATTGATGACGGTGATGCTGAGCTGAGAGACGCAAGAAAGGTTTGGGGGATGGAGACAGCAGCCACGGCGAAGGCCGTTCAGAGCGAACTGAACAATTCAAAGATAAGGGTCGCATGTATCGGGCCCGCCGGGGAGCAACTTGTGCGATTTGCCTCCATCGTGACCGATGAGGAGCGGATTTGCGGAAGGGCCGGAATGGGCGCTGTGATGGGATCAAAGAACCTTAAGGCTATCGCGGTCAGAGGGACGGAAGAGATTCCGCTTGCATCTGAACAATCGTTTAGTTCGCTCTGTGACATAGCCAGACGCGCCGTCAAGCCTCCAGCGGCGCCTACGCACACTGTTGAGAGGGTGATGGGCCTCACTTCAGACGGAACAGCTAGATCGGTGGAGTCGCTAGAGATGATGGGTGGCCTGCCGACAAGGAATTGGAGACAGGGAGCATTTCCGGAAGCCGTCAAGATAACAGGTTCCACCATCTCGAAGACTATTCTGAAGAATAGAGGAATGTGCTCGCTCTGCGGAGTAATAGCGTGCTGGAGACATGTGGAGGTGAAGCAGGGCAAGTACGCACCAATTGAAGGTCATGGACCAGAGTACGAAACCTGTGCATCGCTTGGATCTCTATGTCTCAATAGCAACCTTGAGTCCATAGCCAAAGCGAACGAGATCTGCAATCAGCTGGGAATCGACACGATATCTACAGGAGCCGCTATCGCCTTCGCAATGGAATGCTATGAGAAAGGAGTACTGACAAAGGAGGATCTTGGGGGCGTTGCCTTGTCATGGAGAGACGATGAGGCGACGGTGAAAATGACTGAGATTATTGGGCGAAGAGAAGGCATAGGGCGCCTGCTGGGCGAAGGAGTCAGGTTCGCAGCGAGTAGGCTTGAAGGAGATGCGGAGCACTTCGCAATGCATGTGAAAGGCATGGAGGTTCCAATGCATGAGCCGAGGCGTTGGTGGACGATGAGTCTCGCCTACGCGACCTCGAATCGCGGAGGATGCCACCTTCAAGGAACACCCGCATACCTAGAATGGGGCCTCATCCAACCCGAGTTCGGGTATGAAACGAAGCTTCAGCCGTTTGATCAAGGGCAAGCCGCCCGGGCAACCAAGTTCCATCAGGACTTCAATGCAGCATTTACTGCTATGGGGCATTGCCAATTCACGATAGGCGGGGTCATACCGTTCAATATGGTTGCTGAGGCATATTCTGCCGCCACTGGAGAGAAGGTTGACCATTGGGAATTGTTGAGAAGAGGAGAAAGAATCTGGAATATGAAGAGGGCTTTCAACATAAGGATGGGTGTAACGCCTGCTGAGGATACTCTTCCACGAAGGTTTCTTGCAGAACCTCTCAAGGAGGGGGCGGCCGCAGGAAAGGTACCGCCTCTTGTGAATCTTCTTCAGGAGTACTACGCTCTTCGAGGATGGGAAGACGGAAGGCCGTCAAGACAAAAGCTATGTGAGCTCGGGATGGAAGACGTAGCATCTGATCTTTGGGCTGAATAGTACGAAGCCGTTGATTTCTGCTTCTTGGTGTTAACGAAGCTTCGCACCAACGCAACGAGAAATCGTGCAAATGTTCACTCTGTTCGAACTATAGCTTAACCTGTTCAGGAGAAGGGTAAAGTAGCTCTTTCTACTACGATCGCCGGATGCTCGCAGTGGAAGCTACAGGGGCTTGCCCACGAACTCGCAGTGCTGATCGCCCTTACACACGCACCGAGTCTCCTCAACCTTGTAGGGCTTCCCAGTCACGAACTCAAGGACTCCTGCGATTGCACCTGCATCGCGAAAGTGGACTTGACGATCGAACTTGGGTGTGCTAGGAATCAGGTTTACTCCGTGTACGATGGCTGTCCCAGTCGCTTCGTCAAGTGAAATGTGCGTAAATACTCCAGACCCCGTCATCTGTGAAACCTTAAGGTATGTCCTCAATACTTCTGGCCCTGAGATACGCTGGACCTTCGAGATCTCTTCGGCCGTTCTTCCGGCGCTTGCCCTAGTATACTCGTATAGCATGTTACCTCCCTTCTCATAGCCTGCCTCCTTGAGTATGATCGAGGTAAGATTCGCTAGGCTTCTCTCAGAGATGAACTGTCCCTTGGCTCCCATTATTCTCAGTGTTCCATCAGGCTCCATTGTTAGGCCTTTCTTCATAGCCTCGAAGTCTTCGATCAGTCTGGTCCAAAGTGCGATCCTTCCGTCCAGCTCTTCGTATGGCACGATCTCAGAGGAAAACTTCGCCCCAGTCATGCTTCTCACTTGGAGATACTTCTGAAGCCTTGAGCCTACCATCGCCGTAGAGAGCTCAATTACCCCATCGTGAATGTGCTCGATCGTGGCGTTTTCTTGCCTAGTATGCATCTTCGGATATATGATGTTGATTCCTGAGAATTCTCTTCGCTTTGCAAACACGAGGAGTTCCTTGATCATCTGATATGTGGGGGTAAGCCCAAACGTCGTGATCGCATCTGATATCGAGTTCGCAACGAATCGAACCCCCTTTTCCTTTTCGTTCAGCTTGCTGAGGAATGAGCCAACTGATGCGCTTACAAGGGAAGGATTCGAGGGATCTGAAACCGTTAGTACTCCCTCTTTGAAAGCGTCTGAAAGCTCAATCTCTTGCCTCGTCTGAAGATCCACTACGAAGAAAGTCTTTCCAAGAGCTTTCGAGATGGAAGGTGATGCGGCTTGAACCATATGAGTGACAGCTTCAATATCCCTATCCAAGGAAATGTAACATATGTATTCACCGTTGTTCAGCCCGTCCTCCATGAAGGCAAAAAGGAACAGCTCGTGTAAGGTTCCAACATCTGCTTGCACTAGTACTGAGTGACCTCGTCTGATTCCTCCGCCGAGAAGTCTATTCAGTTCAGAGATCCCGGTTCCTGCGAAAGACATTGCTCCTTCACTTCATAGAAGGTACAGGTATCACCCTAACACCCGTACTTGAGAGGATGAGATCGTGGTATTGTGTACTATGATCGGTTCCTCTCATTTTGATGATCAATAGTCTCCTCTTGATGGCAAGGTTCTCGACCAATGATGATACTAGTATGATACCGTCTGCAATGAACTCCTCGATTCCCATTCCAAGCCGCTTGCTTCCCCAAGGAATCTCACATGTCAGAAGCGTCGTGCAATCCATGCCTCTTACGATCTTGCTGAGAATTGTGTGAAGCATTATTCTCGCCTCTATTTCTCTACTGAACGCTTGAGCCATAGCAGAAAATGAGTCTATGACAAGCCTTTGGGCTTTCAATGAATGTACTGCGTCAAGCACTTCCTGCAGAAGGGTGGGCAACCCTTCCTCCTTGACTGTCACCATATCCATGATCCTTATTTTTCTGAGTTTCTCTTGCGTCGCGATATCGATTCCAAGGGAACTCATGAAGTCGAGGAGTGGCTTCCTTCCTTCTGCGAATGATACATACACCCCTTTCTCCTGACCTAAAGCCGCTCCTGAATAGAGGAACTGCCCGGCCATCGCAGTTTTTCCAGATCCGGGATGACCGGCCAACAGAATGAGGCTATCACGTGGAAAACCTCCTTGGATCAAGGAGTCTAGGCCACCTATGCCGGTAGGAACCCGCTCAATGGGCAAGATATTCCCCGATGACTGGTTCGCTGTCTTCTCATATTATGGCAGGCAGGCCTGCTATAAGAATAACTTAAGAACATGGAAGAGCTTGACCCCAAGAGAATTACACGCTCCGAATGAATAGGCCAAATGCATGTGATGATTCGATGGCTAGAATCCGGATCTGCTTGGCAGGAGACATTAGGGAAATCGTCGGTCAGAAGGATCTGGAGATTGACATAATCAATTCGACGGTTTTTGGCTTGATCGAGTTGCTGATCAAGAGATACGGCGAACCTTTCCGGGCGGTCTTTGATGAGTCAAGCGGAGAGTTCCGAGTAATCGTCGTGAAAAACGATCGAGAAATAGACCTCCTTCAGGGATTGGCGACCGCCTTGGAAGATGGTGACAGAGTGATGTTCCTTCCTCCAATCGCCGGAGGCTAAGACCTAGCCAGATAGGTCTCTCAAGTATCTGCTTCGATTCTCTTCAGCTGTTTCTTGTACATTTCCAGTATCTCGCGTGAAGTGTTCGCATCTTCTGGAGCCTTGTCTGTTCTGTAGTTTCCTGTGAACCTCGGAAACCGGATCGCGAGTCCGCTACCGTGCCTTATTGCATCTTGCTCGCAGGTATGAACCGGACTCAAAGTGATCTCGGCACCTATGACCTCCAGCACGAGGAAGGGAGTGAACCACACGTCAGGTGTGACCTTAGATCTAACACGTGCGTGCACATGACCTATGGCATGTGGTTTGAGAACTTCAGGAAGTTTCCCGAGGTCTTCGTCTGTGAATCCTGTGCCGCACTTGCACACCGTTTCGAACATGTCTTCTCTCTCGTTGTAGGCAGCAAGTAGCAGTGCACCATGAGTTCCCGCCCTCTTTCCTCGCCCGGCAAACGCGCCTACTACGACTAGGTCAACTGTATCTGTCATCTCAGATTTGTACTCGCGTTTGTATTTGATCCAGTGAAACCCTCTTGCTCCTGCCTTATACACTGAATCAGGGCCAATCGATTTGACTATGAGTCCTTCGCAACCATCCGCTACAGCCTGATGCATGTATCGGTCTAGCTCATCTGGTTGAGTCGTTATCATCTGCTGCGCAACCTTTACGTGCTGAGTCTGCTTGATGGCCTTGACAAGTGCCTTTCTTCTTTCAGGGTAGGCGAGCTCTGTGAGGTCTCTTCCATTCAAGTATAGGACATCAAACATAAAGAGCGAAACCGGAACCTCTTCTGCCATTTCCTGAACATCATACTTTCTTCCTCTCCTCTGAGAGATCACTTGAAACGGCAGCATCTCTCCCGTGTTCGCATCAATGGCTACACATTCAGCCTCAAGTATCGCGTCTTCAGCTTTGAAGGCATCTTGTATGTATTGAGCCACATCTGGAAACTGGCTCGTAATGTTCTCCAACCTCCTTGAGAAAAGCGAGGTCTTCTTTGCTGCAACATGGGCCTGGATTCTCAGCCCGTCATACTTATGTTCCGCAGCAGCTTTTCCCCCAACCTTCTCAAGAATTTCCTTGGAATCTGAGAGTCTCTCAGCAAGCATAGGGCGGATCGGTCTGCCAAGAACTATCTTGAACTGCTCAATTTCATGAAGCCCACCTGTGGCGGCTGCCTTAGCTACGTGACCAAGGTCGGAGGATAGGTTGTAGGCTCTCTCGAAGGCGTCGCGAGTGCTCCTCTCACCTCCGTAGGCTACTGCGAGGGCATCAAGGATAGTCATATCTGCGACTCCGAGTCTGAGCTGCCCGACCGCGGTTCTGAGAATGTATTTCGCCTCCTTTCCTGAGGCGTTGGCCAACAAGCCGCAAAGAAGCTTAACCTTCTGATCTATCGACCCCGGGCCTGTCGCGCGGGATATCCTGTCAAAGGTATCATAGACTTTTCTGACTGTCAGAACCTCTGAAACGAGTGTTGCTTGACTCTTGATGGACGAAAACTTCTCCGCGGTGACGCCCAAGTCTCCTGTCTTCTTGTAATCCTCCTCAATAACGTGCTCTGGTCTTCCGGAGACCTCTGCGATTGCTTTTATTCCAAGCTTATCGGCGATGCCGAGTTCGACTCCCATGTATTCGGGATAGAGGACACCAGTTGTGAGGTAGATCACCTTGTCAATTTCCTCTTTCGGTGTTTCCTTGACGAGTTGAACGAGTAGATCTGTCATCTCCAGCCTTTTTGTAGTGGCCTCTATTTGATCATAGATTTCAACGATCTTCGAGTACTTCATCGGTCCTCCATCCTACTGTTACTTGTCAACCAGATGATCTTGCGTGTCGTTTCACAAGTATGCCTACCTGAACTTCTCGAGGTGTAGAACTTTTTCAAGGTCTATTCTTGAGGGCGGGTCCGGAGATTCGGCCGGTGGTCCGATCGGTATGATTGCCACCGGTCTTACCTCTGATGGAGCATGGACTATTCGAGCGGCTTTCGTCTCATCAAACGCTCCTATCCAGCAAGAGCCGTAACCCAGAGCGTAGGATGCTAGCAGTATGTTCTGGATGGCTGCAGCAGTGTCCTGAATACTGTAGAGGCTTGCCCCTCGATCTCGGTATCTTCTCGCGGATCGGGCCATATTCGCACATACAACGATTACAATCGGGGCTTCCACGATGAAGTCTTGTCCGTACGCAGCTTCTGCCAAGGCCGCCTTTGTCTCATTTTCTCTCACTACCACGAATTCCCATGATTGAAGGTTTCCGGCGCTCGGGGCGCATACAGCAGCCTCTAATATCTCTCTTAGATCTTGCTCGGGGGGCCTGTCCTGTCTATAGCTTCTTATGCTTCGTCTGCCTCGGATGGCTTCAAACAGTTCCATGCCTTATCGATGATCTAACAAGGATCTTTTGGAAATAAGCCTTGACCTAGGGTTTTCTAGGTCCCCAATATTGGGCCTGCTTCTTCTTTGCGACTGCTTTAGATCTGACAGCTATGTAAGCTCCTACTACGGCGATGCCGAAGGCAATGAGCATTGCGGTCGTTGCACCAACGCCTGCCGTCGCTTGATACTCCGGTGAGATCGCGATCGGTCTTATGGATTCTTTCTCCTCGACGTATGCTTCTGTGCGCTTCAGTTCCTCTGCGTCACGGTTCGTTTCAGACACGTAATCTGTGACTAGATAGTTGTTTGATGTCACTGAGCTGAGTGCTTGGGTAGCAGCTCCTTGTATCGCCAGAATGGGGTACTCCTTAGAGTATCCCATGGTCATATCTACAGGGAGCCATCCCCATGGAGGAACATAGGTCATCGCCCAAGCGTGCCAGCCTATTCGGTCCAGCTGGAAAGATAGATGTCCATCGAACTTTGATCCCTTGTCAACTTTTGCAGGCAGGTAGACACAACCGGACTGTAGGTATGCCGGGATCCCTAGGGTTCTGCACATTGATATGATCAAGTTGGCTTGCTCGTCGCAGTCACCTTCACGGTAGACGAGTGTCTCGTTTGGGAGCTGGATTCTATCTCTCCTAGTGGAAGGGTACTTGATATTCTGTCCTACCCAAGCGACTAGAAGCATGACCGCTCTCAGGACATTGGTTTCATTTTGAGCCAGCCTGTCTGCAAGTTCTGTAACTGACCGCCACGACAGACTTGGATCGTCGATTCTCCATGGACCGGCTGAGGGACAGTACTTCTCAACAAGTTCTTGTGGTATTTCTTGCTTGTTGCCACTAAAGGAGTATTCCAGCTGGGGGGTCCATTCAAGCTGCCTTGTGGCTGTTAACTGTAAGTAAGCTCTAAAGCTGACCTCGATTGTGATGCTTTGTCCCGGTTGAAGGGATCTTTCGACTTGAAAAATCCCTATCTGGTTTCCATCCGGATCGGCCTCGATCTTGAAGCTATGGCTTGATGTCATCAATCTGACAGTTTGCGAAGTATCGTTTGGGAAGAGGAACATTGTAGGATCTGTCAGTCTATTGCTTGTCAGATGGATGACAGCCGATCCTTTGTTGATTATTGTCGTTGAGAACGATAGGTCGTATCCGATGTAGTAGCCGTCAAGCGCAGAAAGGCTTAGTATTCTTTCTGCAAAGCCGAAGAAGGTCAGGAGAAGAAGACACATCGCGCAGGCTGGCTTTTCCTTCATCTATGAGTCTCCGTTCAAGACAGTGCCAAATCACAGGGTTGATTCGGTTGTTGCCAGCAGCTAGGATCTTGGTTTGATGCTAGTCGAGCTTGCTTCCACACTTGGTACAGAACCTGCCAAAAGCAGGCCTTGGAGCTCCACATGACATACAGTACAGAGGAGGAGGATATGCCCCTTGCGCCCCCGGTACAAATTGTAGTGATCTTTCCAGTTTCTTGATTCTTGCTCGCATTAGCGTGTATGCCAGTGCAAGTCCGAAGATCCCTGCCAGAACACCGATCAAGACGACCTTGTCCCATGTGAACTCGAAGAGTCCTTCCTCTTCGACGCGAATGAATCCTCCCACTATTACGTACGGATAGACCGTTCCTTCAGATGATTTCGGTGCGTCATTTGTGTATTCTGCATATTCAGGCACATAGTACCAAGGGTACGGAACCAACCCTACTCCGACCATGTCCAAGCTAGATCTGTCAGGCACGGTTACCTCAAGCCGTGTCCAACCCACCTTTGGTAAATATGCAACACACCACGCATGCCTTCCTAGCGCCCTGAGCTTTCCATCAAGATCTTCAAGGATCAGGCCAGACTCCTTGATGCAAGGTATGCCGAAGCCTCTCATGACTGCCGTAAACACATCGGCGAAATGCCGGCATACACCGAAGTGGCGACCGAGGAAGGTCTGTTTCAGAACTTCGCTTGCCTTGACTCTGCTTGTCGGATAGTCAAACTCGTAGGGGTAGCTGTACATCATGTGCTCCGCAAACCATGCCAATGCTCCTCTGACAATGTCATACACGTTAGTTGATCCGCCTATCCTTTGACGAATGCTCAGGATCACCGCTTGGACCTCGCTGCTTGAATAGTCCCAATAGTAGGATTGGTTCAAGTACTTCGCGAGATCTTTTGCCGAGAAGTGTGAACTCAAATCCCCAACTTTCCCAACTGAAGGCGCTGACAGAGACGAAGGTGAGAAAGATGAGACATCCATTCTTATTTTGAAGTCAACATGCAACAGATCATTTGGAGCGGCCTTCTCAAATCTCCACCCGAAAGCCTGAATCGCATCAAAGCTGTTCTTCGACACGAGTTGTCCCTGACAATCCATGTCAACCGTTCCCAGTAGCCTAGGAGTGCTTGACTGGAACGTGACCCGGGACCAGTTCGTATTTCTGAAAGTCCAGATGAAATCAATGTCATGCCCTACGGAGTAATTCGACTTGAAGAAGAGTGAGTAGCGGACGACAGTCGTCCTTGAGTGGATTGACGCTTGGGGAGCTGCCGTAGCTGAAGGGAACCAGACAACCAAACTAATAGCTATTAGAATGACACACCAAACTGAAATTCTACTCCTCATCTCGGTGACTCTCAATTCTTTGTTGTTTGGAGATGGGTGCGAAATTAAGCATTTCTAACTTCCCTGAGGCAATTGTGTTTGAAGGAGTTCGGAGTTGTGAATTGATGCTTCGTGAATCTTGCACAGTCTTTGGTGTTGCACAACCAATTTAAGTGAAGATCGCTGAGATTAGGCAGAATTGTGGGAGGATGATCGGTGTATCTAGTAGGTGAGGCCCTAGTGGGCAAGGCTCCAGAACTTGCCCATGTCGACTTGATTGTGGGCGAGAAGAACGGCCCGGTTGGCCAAGCGTTCGCGACTGGACTTTCTAGTGTTTCAACGGGTCACACACCGCTTCTCGCCGTGATTCGTCCTAACCTGCCATCGAAACCTTTCACATTGATAGTTCCGAAGGTGACAGTCAAGGACATGGATCAAGCGTCGAAGATCTTTGGGCCTGCACAGGCAGCCGTTGCAAAGGCAGTTGCCGATGCAACCGAGGAAGGAGTCATACCTCAGGACAAGGTTGACGATCTGGTGATAGTTTGTAGCGTCTTCATACATCCTGAAGCCAAAGATTACAGGAAGATCTATCAGTACAACTATGGAGCCACACGACTTGCGCTGAAGAGGGCGTTCTTGAGCTATCCTAGCGTTGAAAAGCTAATTTATGACAAGGATAGAGCTACACATCCAGTAATGGGGTTCAGAGTGCCTAGGCTTTGGATGCCTCCGTATCTGCAGATCGCTCTTGACATACCAGATATCGCTAAGACCAAGGCGATCTTGAGCGCGCTACCTCGGAGCGACAGAATCATTCTTGAAGCTGGCACCCCTCTCATCAAGAAGTACGGGGCCCGTGTCATCCACGATCTACGCGAGATAGCTAAAGATGTCTTCATCATCGCTGACCTGAAGACTCTAGATGTGGGCCAAGTTGAGGTTGATCTCGCGTACGAGGAAACGGCGGATGCGGTGGTGGCTTCTGGCTTGGCCTCTAAAGAGACTCTTGACAAGTTCATCTACGAGGCGAAGAGGCTGGGCATATACGCTGTCGTAGACATGATGGACGTAAAGAATCCGCTTGATATCCTGCGAGCCTTGGATGAACTTCCCGATGTGGTCATCATCCACCGGGGCATAGATGAGGAGCATGGCGGTCTGACTAGATGGGAGCTGATACGCGAGATCAAGACCACCTTTGCAGGAAAGAAGATCTTGGTTGCTGTAGCGGGGGGAATTGAGCCATCAATAGCCCCCAAAGCACTTGAATCGGGCGCCGATATACTTATCGTCGGGAGATATATCACGCAGTCGAAAGACATCGAGAGGGCAGCGAGAGACTTCTTGAAGCTGCTCGGCGTTGACATGGACTTGTATCGTGTACACATAGAATGATCAGTGCAAGTGGGCCTCGTCTGGCGGTACAGGAGTCGGTTTCCGGTTTCCGAGCTAAGTGGCAACGGAGCCACCTGCATTGAGTGTCGTCCAGCGAGCCACAGAGACCCGGATCGGTCCTCTGGCAGGCTCGAAAATCTAGATGGACGTTATGGCAAGAGTAGCCTCTTGGAAGTTGGACCTGAGACATGACCAGTTCAAGTGCAGCGATAGTATATCTTCGACCTTGTGTAACAGAGGCAGGCAAGATTTCTGCTGAGACTCATCTAGCTCCTCGCGGCAGAGAGCCTGTTGATTCAACATCTGCGTTCTTCGATTCAGCGAGACTTTGCTGGGCTCTCAACGGCTCTCAGGTTTTCAAACGAGTGAAGTGCTCGGAGAAACTCGGTATCGCAAAGGTGGAGATCAATGGCAAGACGATTGTGGTCTCTAAGGGTGGGCGCATCAATGTGAGAAGGGCTGATGACGAGGAAGATGCGCTCAGGGCGACCCGACTAGTTACTAGAGCAGCGTGGCCGGCAATGATATGCTCTAGGTGCGGCAGAACGGTCGTGGAATGTGTCGCCGGTCTTTGTACTCGGTGCGCAGGTAGAGACTGCTTCTTGTTACTTGGCGGGCCACCGGAACTGGCATCGATATCTGCTGGTGCGCGTGAGACAAAGACCGTCGGTGAGATTCTCACAAAATTCGTGACTATTGAATCGCCCATTCTCCAAGAAGCCAAAGGCCGTTTTGACGAGGCCTTTCAGATCTTGAAGAATGTGATGGCGGCACAACCATCCGGCAGCTCATTCGTTGGCGATGAGGGCTCCGTAGCCAAGGAGCTTGAGGCCGCAAAGCTGCTGGCACAGAAGTTGATTGCCCAAGGTCAAACACAGGTTGAGTCGTCTGCCGGCTTGGCGATTATGGGCATTGCCGCCAACTTAGAGAGCTTGAGTCATGCTGTTGTTCTGTACGCCAAGCTTGTTCAATCGCATCCTGAATCTCTCTTGGCAAAAGAGGTATGGCGTATCACAATGGGCGCGTATGAGGCTCTATGGCAGAGGGACCAAGCCAAGGTTCAGGAGCTTGCCAAACTCCACGCTAAGGTCAAGAGTAAACTTCGTAGAAGTGGGGGAAAGTGCCGAGAAGGTGATTTGAGAGGAAGTCTAAGGAGAATAGTCGAACTAGGTCTCTCACTGTCTCGGGTTATTTCGATACGTCTTGTTGTCTAGAAGGCAGTCTGGTCAGAAGCCGAACTTCTCGGTCTTTCCCAGCCTGTTCATCAGTACCGGTATTAGATGGAGAGCAAGTAGCCTTCCTAGATTTCCTGTGGCTGCCGTTCTCTCTGAGAATGATGACACTTCGCTTGCGTCAAAATCCGGTCCGGCAATCAGAATCGGCACGGGATCGGCCGAATGGTCCTTTACGGTTACCGGAGTCGCATGATCGGACGTTAGCACTATGTAGTGCTCGTTCAGATTTAGTGACTCGAGTACTTCTCTAATCGCTTCGTCAATTCTCTCGACTGTCCAGATTTTCTTGTCGAAGTCTCCATTGTGGCTTGCGATGTCTGGCGCCTTGATGTGAAGAAAGACTAAGTCATACTTCCCAACGGCTGCGATGGCAGCCTTGGCCTTCGCCAGGAAGTCGGTGTCCAATCCGCCTGTAGCGCCTTGCACATCTATCAGGTCCATGCCTGCTAGACGGCATATGCCACGCACAATTGGGACGACGCCTATGCACGCTGCACTGATGGAGTATTTCACAGTGAGCGCCTCGATTGGAGGAACTGTTCCTGCTCCGCGCGATAGAACTATGTTGACAGGAAGAAGCCCCTTTCCGACTCTTTCCATGTTGGTCGGGTGATCCTTGAGAGCCAAATTCGACTTTTCGGTGAATTCGTTTAGTATCTTCGCCGTAAGTCTGCTCTCCTTGCGGTTGTCTTCTGGCCTCGATACCTGAACTTCTCTCCCCTCGATGTGCGGATCTGTATCTGAGACCCTTCTTGAGAGGCCCTTTCCTCGTAGGACCAGAACACCTCTGTGCGCAACTGTAGACACAAACTCAAACGAGACGTTAGGTGCTCCTATCTTCATCTCGTTGACAGTATTCGCGAAATCCTCTCTCTCCTCAGACGCGCGTCCTGCTCGTCTGTCCTTGACAATCATATTGTCGTCTACAGTTGCAAAGTTGCATCGGAAGGCAACATCACCAGGATCAAGAGTGACGCCTGCACCTATGGCTTCTAATCCGCCGCGTCCAGTGTAGTACTTGTAGGGGTCGTATCCGAGAAGCGCAAGGTGAGCAACATCACTGCCCGGCCTGACCCCTGGCCCAATGGGATGCATCAGACCTATCGATCCTGTTCTAGCCAATTTGTCTATGTTGGGCTTTTTGGCCATGCTCAAGGGGGTTTGGAAGCTTCGCATTCTGGTCGGTCGGTCACCCATTCCGTCGCACACAACAATCAATATTCCATGTTTCCCCAACTTCGGCGACCCTTTCTCTGAAATGTTCAGAGAGCCAGTACATAATGATGCCGTCAGAGATCGATACACAACTTTTGACACAGGCAGCAGCTAGAAGCTGTTTTATATTCACTGACGCCTAAGCAACCCGTCAAGGTAGATTAGACATGCTGGACTTCACGTTCACTGATGAGCAGGAGCTCTTCAGGAAGACTCTGAGAGAGTTTTGCCAGAAGAAGATAGCCCCAGTTCTGAGAGACATGGAGGAAAAGAAGCGCATTCCTATCGAGGTTATTAGAGGCATGGCGGAGCTAGGTCTGATGGGAATAACTGCTTCGCCTGAATTCGGTGGCGCGGGAGCAGATCCGATACTGGCAGGCATAGCAGGAGAGGAGATTGGCCGCGCAGACATAACGTGTGCAACGGCGGTCTTCTACCTCGTTCCCGCCTCTTGGGGCCATATCCTCAACACCTATGGGGACAGGGAAACTAAGCAGAAGGTCTTCCCGAGTCTGTGCAAGGGTCGGTCGTTCCTTGGGATAGCGACAACGGAGCCGGAGGCTGGCTCAGACTTGGCGAACATGAAGACTGTCGCGAAGCGCGTCGGAGACGAGTACGTGATCAACGGTGAGAAGATGTACATCAGCGGAGTCAGAGAGGTCGTGGAGCAACTTGAGGAGGGAGGGGGATTCCTAACCTTGGTCAAGACTGCGCCGGAGAAGGGCACGAGAGGGATGAGCTTTCTCTACGTTCCTCTCAAGGGCATTTCGGGAATCAGCCACACAGTCTTGGAAGAGATGGGACGGCGAGGCATCTCGACAGGAGGGTTCAAGATGGATAACGTCAGGGTCCCGGCGTCAAACCTTGTCGGTGAAGAGAACAGAGGATTCTACATTGCCATGGAAGGATTCGATTACGCCAGAGCCGTAATATCAGTTGTCTGTGCAGGAGCAGCCATGTCGGCGTTGGAGCAGGGCATGGAATACATTAAGCAGAGGAAGGCTTTCGGGCAGCCGATAGGCCGCTATGAAGGGATACAGTTCAAACTTGCAGAGAACTACTCGAAGATCGATGCTGCTAGGCTTCTTGGCTATAGAGCGCTCTGGATGTTAGGGAAAGAGATCAGAGAAAAGAAGTATTCCCGGTTCGAAGTCTCAAAGGCAATTGCTGAGGCCAAGATGCTGGCACCTCAATGGGCGTTTGAGACCTTGAACGATGTTCTTCAATGGTATGGGGCATACGGGTACACTACCGAATGTCCCATAGAGGCAGGATTGAGGGGTGCAAGATCCTATATGTGGGCTGAGGGCTCTAACGAAATCATGAAGATCATAGTGGCAAGAGAGCTACTAGGCAAGGAGTTCGTGGCGTATAGGTAGGCCTTCAAGCTCAGGCTCCTTTCAATGTCTTTGCATCTGCGCAGGAGATCGAGCGGCTATCTTTTTCGATGGGAGCCAAAGCAAGTCATATGGCAACTAGGTCTTTGCCCATCCTATTGATATGCTGGGCAAAGCAGGATTCTAGTCAATGATCTAATAGCTCGTTTCACTAATCAGGAGCCGGCGTTGGTCGGTGTACAAGCTCGAACTGTACTTTAGGCGAAATGCGCGCTATGAGGCAAACTTGGATGCTATTAGACAACGAATGAGAGGGATCGCTGCGAAGTGGAAGACGGAGTTCGAGGAGTTTGATGTTGACAAGCTTACTGCAGAGCAGATGCGTCGACTGATCGATGACATTCGGAGTATTGCTCCGCAGATAAGGGGTCGAATAGTCAGCTCTAGGGGAAAGGTGCTTCCACTTTCAGGATCAAAGTTGCTGAATGTAGCGAACACTCCGATTGTGGTTCTTAGAGATAATGAGTCGGCCATGAGTGTTTTCCCCCACCTCCTAGGAACGGCCTATTTTGATGTCGAATCTTCTCTTGATAGGATCTTGAATCTCGGTCCAAGGGAGTACTTTCAGGGTCGCGGCCTACTGGAAAGTCCAATAGTCAAGATATTGGCAGACAATCCAACTCTCCTTGAAGAAGCCATGAAATTCATTGGATCAAGCATTGAGGTACCTGCAGGAGTGGTTGATATTCTTCTGCAGGATCGAGAAGGAACCGACGTACTAGTCGAGGTGGAAACCAAGGCAGGAGATGATGCTGTTGGGCAGGTGTTAAGACTAGCCCGAAGCCACGCGGAAAAGACAGGCAAGAGACATGTCAGAAAGCTGATCGTGTGTCATGATTTCGACGTCGGTCTTCCATTGGCATGCAAGGAAGCCGGGATTGAACTATTCCGCCTCAGCTTTCTCAAGGTGGACGGGGTGTAGCTGTCCGGGCGACGCATATGTAGAGGGCTGCTGTTTTCAAGAACGACTTACATGAATGACTTCTAAATTTGGATTAGGGCATGACTCGAGGCGCCCCTCCTACTCGGCTCCGAATCACAGGAGCCACGCCCAAATTTCTGATCGATGCTTGAACTTCATTTGCATACTGTCCAAGCGTATTCACGAAGACAGAAGGACCTGTATCCATGGAGTACCAACATGGAATGCCCCTTTCTCTCAGTCGCAGAACCTCTCTCACGACTATCAGAGTCTGCGGCTCCCATAGAACCATCCGCGACTTGGATGTCATGGTAATGGCATGAAGGTTGAGCGTGTCCTCTTCAGCTAACTGGCAAACAGCTTTCACGTCTCTTTGGGACAAGGCTTGTCTCATCGTGGCAATCATGGAGTCGATGTACTGCAACCTTGCAGAGAAGAGCGGTGAAGTGACCACATCTCTGTGAGCCTCATCGGTCCTCACAGGCGAAGCAATAGGAACAATTATCATCTCAAAGTCTAGGTCACCAGGTGCAGCTATCTGCTCAGCGTACGATCTTCCTTGCCGGTCTGCATACCATATGGCGAATCCGCCAGCTAGGCTTCGAGTAGCCGAGCCTGCGCCCAATCTGACGACTTCTGAGAGTGAGATCTGATCAAGTCTCAAGTTTAGCGCGTTACAAGTCGCGACGCCTATGGATGCAAAGGCGGATGCAGAGAAGCCAAGCCCCTTGCCAGTCGTCAGGCTGTTTGCTGACGATACTCTGGCGCATGCCGTTGACCCTTTCCTTGCCCTGAGCCGGTCAAGGATGATTCGAACTCTCGTCTTCTCCTCGTCTGTAGCGGGCCTTCTGTTTATCTCAACCATGTCATCGGAAAGGCCTTCATCGAATTCCACCGTGGTCACAGTCTCAAGTGCTTCTGCGCAGACCGAGATTGAATCGTGAAACGGGATCCGTTGACCCGCATCCCTTAATCCGTGGTATTTTATCAGTCCTTGTATCGGATGAGCGACCGCGGTGGCCTTCTCCACGTTGGCGATCTCCACATCGGTGATCTATGCGGGCTTGATGTACTTCTCCGGGTCTCTGTCAAACTTCTGTTTGCACATGGGAGCACAGAAGTAGTAGGTCTTGCCCTTGTACTCTGACTTCCATTTTGCGGTCCTTTCGTCCACTTCCATTTTACATACAACATCCAAGACCATACGAACTCCTCACCATCTTGTCTGTGTCTAATGGAGAGGTTAATCTGCCTTTCTTCAGGCCACTGGCATGAAAGGCTGACAACTGCGGCAGACTTTGATGGATAATCCCACATGTAAAGAGGAAATGCCCCAGCGCTGTCAGCCGTCTAGATGAAGTTCGATATGGGCTTCAAGTAGTCAGTATTCCTGGCCTCTTGAGAACCTATCACTATTCGTTGGTACGGGTGTTCGGTGCCAGATACTATCACTTCTTCGAGTTTGCCCTTGATTCTCACTCTCTCACCTTCACGTGCAATATCAGCGTAGAGTCCTTCGTAACTGACTACCTCCTGTACGTTTCGTGCCTTCTCTCCGCTCAACCATGTCACATTATCCACCGAATATGCAGCCGGCATAAACATAGAATCAGATGAATCTCTCACAGTCGCCTCAACCTCGGTCAGCCCTATAGGTGCATATTGGCGATCTTCGTATCTTCCAGATACTTCACTCTCGATCCTCACCGGGTGGACTGAGAAGCAAGTGCCAAACGCCTGCCCTCTGTTCCACTTGCGCTCATAGAGTTCGATAGCTTCTTGGCTCGTGAGATTGTTGAAAGAGACTCTTTCGCGAACAAAGTCTTCTAAGGTCTGGCCTCTCATTCTCCGGATTTCACCTTTGTCTTCCTTCAAGAGGCTGGAGAGGGCTTTCTTGACGCTGAGGCCTTGGCTCTTTCCGTAGACGACGAGATCTATGTCCGAGAATTCTCTATGTGTATCCATCAACACCGAGCCTGTGACTCCGAAGCTCTCGATCGGAGCATTTGCCATCGTGGACAGTTCTCTGGCCAGCCTGACCACTTTCTTCTCCAAGGCGTCTTTTGGGCCATTTCGGAGAAGTTGCGCAAGCCTTCTTTCGGGTTTGAGATGCGTTCTAATGGCTGTGCGAGGAACAGCCGAGAAGGTCAGGCCAAGAGTTGCCGAGTGAAACATGTATTTTGGATGGCGTGATTTGAGCAGTTCGAAGGTTTTTGCAAGGTCTCGCATTGTGTAGTGTTCCAGAACTCTGTCATACCGCTTCGACTTGGAGCCCCACATACCCGCCTCAGACGGAACGTACTTCAGATATGCGAGAGCCCTGTCATCTGGGTGAACGTTGCCGACAACGACAAAGTAGAATCCTTCGTGAGTCTCTAGGTAGTCTCGATCTCTGAAGCCCCGCATACTAGCGTCCTCGGACAATGAAATAGTCATTCCGACCCTCCCCTATGACCAATCGAGAATACTCGCCAACCGGACCCATGACCCTTTCGACGAGCCCCTTGGCTAGTATTCTCTCACCCGTCTTCGCCTGCTGGCAGAAACGCCCTCTAAAGGAAACGATCTGTGAGGGATCGATGTCCTCAGGGCCTTCGAGGACCCGGTTGCACTTGATCGCGTAGATGCTGGGCGTAAAGATCGCTTCTGAGTCATTCACGACTATGCCCTCTATGGCCGTTTGGCCAAGCGGAAGATACGTGTTATCGCCGTATCTCTCAGAGATCTCGTTTGGGTTCTTGACGCAACGTATGAAATACTCGCTCTCACAGAAAACCCCTTGGAGCGACTTCCGTTCTTCGAGCCGTACAAAGTCCTCGAATGTTACACTCTTTGACATGAGGCGGGATTCGCGAAGTCTCCAAAGCTCTGCGGCTCGGTATCGTCTTATCGGTCCGCTTCGAAGGAGAATGGTTTCAAGGGCTTCGACAACTCTGGTGCCGGAGTCTCTTCCGTATAGAACTAGATCGAGGTCGGATGCGTGTGTGTGCAAGCCCACCAAGAGGGATCCCGATATGCCGAAGTGTGCAGTCGGAAGGTTTGTGGCAGACCTGAGAAGGTCTAGCAGCTCGACACTTCTTGCCTCCAAACGATCCAATGTTGAGGACCCGGTCATCTGTCGGACTTTGTCGCTCGGATCGTAGTGTTTCACAACCTTATTTCGAGGAACACCTTGCATTTCTCTGTTGAAAACTGGGTCAAAGTATAGATAATCTCTGAAGCATTCGCTTAGGAAGCTTCGCCTCTCGTCGAGGTCGTATAGCTTTCGGAATCTCTGACCTTGACGAAGTCTTTCTCCATGTGGGTGAGGCACATATCTTACGTATGCTATGACTCGGTCTGGAGGATGAAGGAGACCCTTGACATCAAGGATGAGCGAGTCCGTAGTCTCAATGAAGTCTCCTTCGAGCGCCTGTCGAGGAAACGCGTTATTATTCATGTCTTCTCATTCGTAGTCAACATGTCAATTTTCTGGTGTCTTGGGATACATTTCTACTGAACTTGAGATCAAGAATCTTCCTTTTCCAAGAAGCCTGAGAACTGCGGCTCCGATCATAGTGCTTACTACTGTCATGGTGATCCTTTCCACCGCAGTGATAATCATGGCACCCATGAATAACGCAGCCAATCCTGTCAACGGCATTTTTGGGATCCCCAGTTTCAGCCAGAACATTCCGAGGCTTGCCACTGCGTCTAAGATGCTTCGTAATGGTACGACCCAGCCGACTGCGTAGATGAAGATTAGGTTTCCAGCCATGCTGTCGCTCATCAATGCGGCAAAAGAGGATATCCCGGTTCCCAACAGGATGTGAAGCCTCGAGTCGCTTGCCAGGAAATCTTTGATCCTATCTCGAAGGATGACGACCAAGAGTAGTGCGCTCCAATGTAGGACCGGATAGAGCGGAGCCTCGAATCCGACCGGAGTCAAGTACCATGAAGCGTTAAGGGCAAGGAGAACCACTGAGGAAAGCTTCCAACTGAAAACCCTATCCTTTGATCGCAATGAGCCCGCTACCAGAGCTGCCAGTACGCCCGGCGGGATCATGAGAAGGCCCAATAGTGTTGACGGAGGCACGAGCCATGACGCGAAGTTACCAATGAGAACAGTTATCGCTCCGATCCATCCTCCAAGCAGGATTCCGACTAGTGGATAGATTACGACTGAGAGTTCCACTTTGGCTCCTGGAGCTCCGATGATGGGAATCCCTGGAAGCCTAGTGATCATGACGATGAGGGCAGCAAACACTGACATGAGCGCTACTTGCTTTGTTGTGAGCACAAGTTTCAATTCGCAAAGCTTCCTGCGGCTGACTGTAAGATTCTACCTTCGATTGTAAAAATCTACCAAGCGTCGCGTATATAAGAGTACGCCATTATATTTCTATTGGGCGTGTTCAAGTGAGCGAACTGTGGCCCTACGTTCTCCCTCTTCCCAAGAAACCGTTCGACCAGTACAAAGTTCTACTTTCAGCCTTTAGCTCGGAGCTGTCGCTAGAGATTCTGAAACAGACCTCTTCCGGCAAGCGAGTTTTCCAAAGTGAACTCGTTCGTAGACTCCCTTATTCTGGCAAGACTGTCCTTGGATGTCTTAACAAGCTCGTTTCGTCAGGCGTCTTGGAAAGCGGAATGGAGAAGAAGAAGCTGAGAAACAAGACGGTCTGGGTCAAGTGGTACGAGCCGACAACTCTCGGGAAATGGTTTGCCCTTCTTCTCTCGCCAAGGAAGGTTACCGCGACAGAAGCGAGAGAGTTGCTTAGCCAGATCTTTGGGCAGTATTCGAAGAACATTGCGAAGCTTTCCTCGCAGCTAACTCTTTCAGGGAGTTCGCTTCTCTCAGAGTATCACGGCGCTTTCATCAACGAGATCGTTCAGGAGCACAAGGCGACGGCTCGCGACCTAGACATTATTGTCTTCGGATCAATTGCCATGGATCAGATCGTCCCAATCGAGGACTTCGCATTGGAAGAGACCACGCCAGTGGGGAACCTCTACGAGTGTCCCGGCGGTTCGGGCGCGACGGTTGCCGTTGGGCTTTCTCGACTGGGGTTGGCTGTGGGATTCGCTAGTAGAGTAGGGTGCGATTCTTGGGGGCAAAGGCTCGTCGAGGATATTGTAAAGGAGAAGGTAGATCTCTCCCAACTAGTACCATCACCGGAACTGAGGACTCTTAGAACAGTCATTCTGATCGGCAAGGAAGGGAAGAAACGGATAGTCGTTCCGACATCCAACGTAGCCATCTCCTTAGATTCTCCTTCCCAGATAGAATGGAGAAGGGTTGAGAAGGCATCGGCCATCTACTTGGGAGAAGCCTTTCTCGAGCTTGCCGAGTTCATTGCTGGATATGCAAAATCCAGAGGCAAGCCGGTTTTCTATAGGCTCTTGACGCCGTTTGCCAAGTTGGGGATCGAGAAGTTGCTCGGCGTCCTGAGAAGCGTCGAAGTCGTATACATGAATGAAGAAGGATGGGAAGAGCTTCATGAGGCCTCATCGAGTCTTTCTGACCCCGCGAACCTGCTTCAGTTGGGTCCGGATATCGCGGTCGTCACAAGGAACATGCAAGGCTGCTCTGTCTACACCAAACAGAAGACGACTGAGGTGAAGGCCCCAGTTGTCAAAGCAGTCGACAGCACGGGGGCAGGAGATGCCTTCGCAGCAGCTTTCACTAAGAGGATTCTTGATGGAGGGTCTGCGGAGGAGGCAGCTCGATACGCCTCGACTGCCGCTGCATTATCAACCATGAAGATGGGCGCTTGGGCTTCAATGCCCACTAATGAGGAAATATCTCGACTTATGGGCTCTAAGTGAATGGATACTACCGATTGGCCTGGGTCTTTTTCGCAAACATAGAACTAGTTGATCGCAGTTCCGCTTATGCAGTGAGCCTGCTTCACGGAAAAATTCTCCGAACAATCACTATGGGTCGATGCCTGATCTTTGTCAAGAGTTCCCATGTGACCTCAGTCAAGCCGACTCCAAACCTCTCTGCCATATCCCAAGCGGTCCTGCCTGAGCCCGAGCCTCTCGCCTTGTTTGCAAGAGCCGCAGCTCGTAGAGCTTCCTCCACGCTCAAAGGTTTCCCAGCCAAGGCTACTGGCGTCGATCTCGGGCGGAGCCGAAAAGCCCTACCTACTACATACGCCAACAAGCCCAGTTTCATTATGCCTCTGATCGTCGTGGATCTAGGGCAAATGTGGACATTATGCCATGTGTAGGTCTTGTCAGAGTCCACGATCAAGATCGTCACGTCGACGGGATTCGCTCTACGAAGCGCTTCAAGAATGTTCTTTGCTACCTCGTCAGGGCGTTCGAGTGGAAGCGAGGCGTAGGAATAGGGAAGGTTGCTGACGTCGATGCCTCCCTCTGATCCGTGTCTCAAGGCTCCGAGAAAACCAGCACGACTCAAAGCCAGCTGCTTATGTGCAGCCCCTTCTCGCAAAGGAAGCGAGCGCAACCTCTCCGACGTGACTGTGGAAAGGCGACAGATATGGGCGAGCACGTAGCCCCAGAAAAGTCTCACCCAGAATCTTGCGAGAATCCTCGCAGTCATACCGGGCTTGATCCTAGCCTCATCGACTATTCGTCCCATGGCGACCGATATCGCTTTCTCGGACAGTACAAGTATGTCGCCGGCTCGAAGCCTTGATGCGGCTCCATAAGTGATGGTCATGAGATAGTCGTGTCTGGGTTTCCAATAGCCTGTCGGAATGACAATGGTGACGCAACTCTTTGCCAAGACCGTGGCCCGCGGCGCCTAAGGCAAGATCAAACCTCTGGTTGACCTAATCAGCTTTTCAGCGACGACTTTTGGGCAGGGGATAGCTCCGACTTCGCGCCTAGGATGGCATGTAACAAGCCTGAGGCCGGCTCCTTCAACTCTAGCTGAGCACGATGCCCTGAATGCGAAAAGAAAATAGAGCTGCAATTGTGCAACTAGTCCTCCGCGAAGCCCTTGGCGGGAGATAGCGGCATCAGTTTGCCGTACGGCATAGTTGTCTTCAACATGTTTTATTACGTGTTGCCCGTCTGTTCATACCGGGCCCGTGGTCTAGGCGGCAATCTTCGAACGAAAAGGATCGTACATGTAGGCATGCCGGGATAACTAGGATATGACGCTGGCCTCCGGAGTCAGTGGTCGCGGGTTCAAATCCCGCCGGGCCCGCTATAAGACCGGTTCGAGTGCGTCCTTGCCTAGACAACCATCATAGTTTCTTCTTGGCGCCTGTGGCTGCAACGGCGAAGTACTTCTCCCAGTCTATCTGGGCTATCTGTAGAGTATTGCCGTCCGGATCTGTGAAGGTTGCCTGCCTCCCACCCCACGGTTCCTCATGGAGTTCTTCAATGAATCCAACTCCCTTCCTCTTGAGTTCGCTGCAGAATTTCTCAACGTCATCCACAAGAAATTCCACTGAAGCCGATGGCTGATTCACCTTCTGCCCCTCTGCAAGCTTTGGAATCAACCCGACCTCTACTCCGCCGCACTCGAAGCCAACATAGCTTGAGTATTGATATTTCTTCTCTAGGCCCAAGGTTTCTTCATAGAATCTTGAGGCCCTATCCAAATCTGAAACGCAGAAAGTGACACCCCAAACAGTCTTGATCACTTCTCTTCACCCTCCAACTACTCTGTCGGTCGCCATAGAGATGATGATGCATAAATGCTTCGCCGAAGAGATTCGAGGGAGAGCTTTTCAATGAGGCAAGACATACTCAATACAGGATGGCGGGGAGAAAGCCGTGATTCAAGTTCCTGCAAATATAATATTGGTCATGATTCCCCTGGCAGCTTGGAGCTTCTTCTGGACTGCTCTGGGCCTATGGTTCTCAGCTAAGAACGGGGACAAAGCCTGGTTCGTATTCTTCATGTTGGTCCACTTAGTAGGAATACCTGAGCTAGTGTATCTACACATGCGCAAATGCTGGCCGTTCAAACCGAAACAAGAAACGTGAGCAGAGGGCACAGCGGCTCTCGCCAGAAGATTGATTGCCTTTGTTGCTAGGTTCTCGTTGCCTGACCACGGGGTCAGTTAAGTGTCGGCTGGAATTCAATTGCTCTCTAGCCTGCAATTCTTGTCCGAGGAACCTTCTGAAGCAACACAATTCCTCCGAACAAGAGCATCACAGACAGAGTGAATGAGCTCAACATTCCGTAGGATTCAGCGACTGATGTCGCGATCACGGGTGCGACAGCACCCACAAGGTATGAGGGCAGGAAAAACAGAGCATATCCCAGTCCCCTTCTCGCGGTCGGTGTAAAGTAGGATACGAGCGCCGCCGTCGCCGCCATACCGCTGTAGACTAAGTAGCCATAGACGATTGCGAGAAGAAACAATTGTTCAATCGTGCCGGCATTCATGAAGCCGACTAACGCAAGAACGGACGTTGAAAATGTCAGCGTGAGCCACTTCTTCTCTCCAAGCCTATCGGCGAAGAGGCCGCCCAAAGGAGCTGCAATGATTCCCGCCAGTGACATCAATCCCATAATGAAACTGGCGATCTGAACGGAGAAGCCTCGTACAAGAACAATGTACGGCGACATCAATGTTGACACTATCTGCCTCCCCATCGAGTTGATAGCGATAACTGCGAGGACCGTTGAGAAACTGATCGTGAACATCGACCTCACACCCCTTTGAGTTTCTTGACTTATGGTAGGGGCCTTCGTATCAGGGAGTTTCATTCTCGTCAAGAGAAACATGCAGAGCAGTGTTGGAGGAACCCACACGAGATAGACAGGCCTCCAGCCAAGAGTTCCTATTAGAGTTCCTACTGACAGAGGGCCCAGAGCCCATCCCAGAGTTCCGCCTGCGCCATGGATTCCAAGAGCTCTATTCCTTCGTGTTTCAAACATTTGGCTGACAGCACCGTATGCTGGCGGGTGATAGATTGTTGTTGAGAGAGCCAGAATGGAAAGCGAGAGAACGATGAAGTAGACGTTTGAGGCCTGGGTCATTAGAATTGCAGCTAGTGCTGTTAGACCCAGACTGACCATAATCTGGCGAGAGTAGCCCAGCCTGTCAGCAATGAGTCCAGCGGGAATCGTCGTGATAGCCTCAGAGAGAATGGGAATCATAACCATTATTCCCACAAGTCCGAGGCTTAGATTGAATTCCTTCATGAAAACCGGGATCAGTGCGAGATGGATTTGCACGTAGACATGGTTCGCGAAATGCGTGAACGCCATTACAACTAGATCTGCGGCACCGTATGGTGCGTTCGCGGGAACGATTGCACTTGCCATCTGACTCATCTCGACACAGTGCCTGCGACGTTATCGCCCCTTCGCCTCTCCAGATACAAATAAGCATTGCAGTATAGCCCATTCGAAGACGAGCAATAGATGCTAAGAGGAAGCGTGCTCCGGAAATCCGATTCCGAAGAGCATCTGGACTGACAGGCAGTAGACCACTTGCCTAATCCTTGCTGTAAAGTCCTATGCGAGTCTCTGGAGAGCTTGCAGGCGCTTCACAACGTTAGGATGCGTTGAGAACAACTCGACGACCTTATCCAGCGTTGTGATTTTTCTCGTTAGTATCTCTTCTACAAGCCGCTGATCTGCCCTGAACATCCTTGATGCAGCGATCGCTGCCTCATCTCTTTCAGCTATGTCAGGATCGCTGATGAAGAGCGCTTTGAAACTGTTAGTGCCTCCGGTCTTGCCGTAGTAGGTCTTAATCCGCCCTGTTGACCTGACAATCTTGGCAAGGGCTTCTGAGAGCTTACGAGCACCGTCTTCGACGGACAAAGCGCTCGTCCGGTCAGCGTAGTATTCACGCATCCGACTCAGTCCCAAGACGAAAAGAGTTAGAATCCAATACACGATCATTGAAGCAATACCAATCAATGCAGCCAGCCCTCCCCCTTCCTCTCTGCGCTGTCCACGCCCGTATGCCGAAGACATCATCACGGAATAGCCCAAGTAGTAGAAGATCGCAGGCAGCACAGACGCTATCATCATCACTTGAACATCTTTGTGCTTCAGGTGGCCAAGCTCATGGCCAACCACTGCCTCGATCTCTTCATCCTCAAGCTCTTTCAACATTCCGCTTGTGACTGCGACTCTATTTCCAGCCACAGGCGATCCGTAGGCGAAGGCGTTGGGAATTGGCATATTTGCTATCATCAACTTCGGGGTCTTAACTCCAATCTTCCGACTCAGATTCTCAATCATGGTATAGAGCTTCGGGCTATCCGACTCTGAGACCCCTTGCGTCCTGTACAATCCGTCTATGAGGTAAGGGGCGATAAGCCACTGTGCGATGTTGAACAGCACGACGAAGAACGCCAAAGCAACAAGATTCAGCGCACGCATAAAGCTGAGGGCAATGGTGAAGAAGAGCGTCGAGATGGCGATGACCAACGCTAACGTACCGATCATGCCCAAGCGAAGTCTCAGGAGACTCATGACCCCTCACCCGATCTTTTCTCTGAAAACCCAGAGAGCCATATTTAAGCATAGTTTGATCGTAGGCTGTGGAAAGTTGTCTGTTGCCCTACTTGTCGTCGACGGGTTGGTGGGTGCGGACCGGTGAGGCATAATACCTGTCACATAGGGGAAAAATGGGTGTAATACACCCTCCCGCCCAAATCACCCGGACACCGAACCCAGCCCACCACCCGACAACACCCTCAACCCCACCGCCACCAGAAAAGAAAACCACCAACTTTCCACAGCCTTGGTCGTCACAAAGCCCAGAAACACATGATCGGAACCTGTCCAAGAAATATCCTCGCCTCAGCCTTCTTTCTTTACCATGGTTGCTGGTGTCTGGCATCACCTCAAATAAGTGAGGAACGACTTAACAATGAGCCAAGCCCATACACTGGCGGAGACAATGAGCTACGAGCGATTTGTCGACGAGGTACAACAAGCAGTAGCCCGTGCCTTGGCAAAGCTAGGCTACGACGAAAAGATCACTCTGGAGATTCCTCCAGAGTCAACCATGGGAGACCTAGCTACGACAGTTGCGTTTGCCATCTCCAAGAAGAAAAGGCAAGACGCGTCGCGAGTGGCCAAAGATATCTTGTCTTGCATATCGGTGCGCGAGCCGTCGTTGATAGAGCGTGTAGAAGCCGCAGGACCATACTTGAACTTCTTTATGAAGGTCGGCAAAATCGCGGGCGAAGTGTTCAAGGCGGTAAGGGAACAGGGATCATTGTACGGTAGCACGAACCTAGGCCTTGGAAGACATGTGCTAGTCGAACATACAAACGTGAACCCCAACAAGGCAATCCATATCGGACACGCAAGAAACACCTGCTTGGGCGACTCTCTGGCCAGAATCCTAAGATTCACAGGGTACGATGTGCAAGTCGCAAACTATGTAGATGATAGCGGAACGCAGGTCGCGGATATCATTCTGGGATTTCTCTCACTTGGATTCAAGATGGATCCACCTCAAGGCGTGAAGTTTGACCAGTACTGTGGGGACGACGTATACGTAGAGGTCAACCGAATGTATGAGGCTCGTCCCGAGTTGCTGGAGCAACGAAAGAATATCAGTAGACTGATAGAGGAGGGAGACAACGAGACCGCCAGAACCGCCAAGCAGATCTGCCTAAGAGTCCTCAAGGCTCAGCTCGAAACTTGCTGGAGAATGAATGTCTACTTCGCCCTTCTCAACTGGGAAACCGACATCTTACGCTCAGGATTGTGGCATGAAGCTTTCAAGAAGCTTAAGGAAACTGGACTGGTCGTTCTAGAGGACAAGGGCAAGCTTGCCGGTTGCTGGGTTGCAAAGGTTACAGAGCTACCCGAATTTGCAGCCGAGACCGACGCAGTCCTCGTTAGGAGTAACGGGACAACGACCTATCTAGGGAAAGACGTTCCCTACGGGATGTGGAAACTAGGTTTGGTGGACACGGATTTCTCTTACGAGGTTCTTCTAAGCCAACCGAACGGCAACAGGCTTTGGACAACAACCTCTCGAGAAGGCCTCAAGGACCATCCGGCGTTTGGATCCGTTGACACGGCAGTATCGGTTGTTGATGTTCGTCAGAGCCGTCCACAGGAGATCCTTTCAATCTTGCTGCGACTGATTGCTGGTGAGGCGAGCTCGAAGAAGTACATTCACTACGCCTACGAAGTCGTTTCTCTGAGTCCCAAAACGGCGAAAGATCTCGGAGTTGCAGTATCAGAGGACGAGGAACGAAGAAAGATGCTGCACATGGAGGGGAGGAGAGGCCTGTTCGTGAACGCCGATACAGTGCTAGATGGCCTCGCAAGGAAGGCGCTTGAGGAGACAAGGAAGAGGAACCCTAGCGCTGAGGAAAGCTGGCTGAGAGAAACCGCACAGAAGATCGCCACCGCAGCTTTCAGGTACGACCTGACAAAGGTGGATAACGACAAGATCATAGTGTTCGACCTGGATGAGGCGATTAACTTAGAAGGTGAAACCGGACCCTATGTTCAGTACGCTCATGTCAGAGCCTGTAGAATCCTTGAGAAAGCAGTATCCACCGAACAGGATCTTACGGTAGATCCTTCACTTCTGACCCAATCTGAAGAAATCACTCTAACAAAGGAACTTTCGAAGTTTCCTTATATCGTCAAGATGGCTTCAGAGAGCCTGTCGCCGCAACGAATCGCCAGATACTCATACGATCTTGCAACAGTCTTTAACGCGTTCTATGAAAAATGTAGAGTCATCGGAGCGGAACCACTGAGCCTTGAGGAGACAAGACTTCGGCTAGTCGATTGCACCAGAAATGTTCTAAAGAACTGTCTTACTTTGCTGGGAATTGACACGCCTGACAGGATGTAACAGAGGCTGATTGTCAGGTTCAGAGTGCAAGAATCGTTAGAGATTTCCGAATTAGCAAACGCTCTGCGGTCGCTGACTACTCAGGGCTAGCTACTCGCGGATTCGCTCAGCAATCATTCTCTTCAGTTGAGCTTCATCGAAGAGTCCGTGGTATAGGCTCGTAATGACTTTTTTATACACTGCAGCTTCTTCGTCAGTCATGTATTGGAACATGTAGGTTCCTGTGTAAGGCGAGGGGTCTCCGCTTCTGGTCACGAATTCGACATGCATCAACGGATCCCCTTTCTTGATTGTTATTGGCTGACGTTCATTATGAAGGTTGACGAGTTCCAAGGCAAGTCTCCCGACGAACGCGCTGTGCACCTTTGCAGCGTTCAGAAAGGACAGCCCCATCCGACCGTACTTGCTCTTAGCAGTTAGATGAGCCACATAATCCGGAGGAGTGAATACAATCTCATACGATACGACGTTCTTATGTTCAAGGTAGTGGAGTGAGGTTTCCTCTCTAACTGTAAGGACATAGCCGTCTCCGTCTAGGAGATCAGGGTTGAAGGGATGAATGCACTTACACCTATCGATGAGCTTCACGAGCTCGTTCTTACCAACTATGCACATGGACTCTCACCTTTACCTCCATCATTTCAAGACCGTGACTGTCGGGGAATTCTCGTATGTCCGGCTGGTTCGCGCCACGGCAGAGTTGCTCTTGAAATCCAAGAGAAGGATCCTCTCCTCACCGTAGCCGATGCTAACCTCAATATTCAGTATTGTAAGCGCCCGATTGATGGAGAGGTTGACCTTGCTGCCGTTCACAACCGCAGTAGCCTCGACTAGGGTGAACCTGATCTTGTCATAGCGTCCAGCGGTTATCCTTGATCTAAGCAGAGTCTCCGTTGTGTTTCCAAGGTCCATAAGATTGTAAGTTGCGGTCATGTTGATCAATTCTATCCATCCCGTCTTCTCTCCTTCACCTGTTCTGTGAAGAGCGACGTTTGAATACTTGGTGTAGAGAGGCAAACCGGCAAGGGCTCCACTGTCAGTAATCTTGAGAGTGACGATTCCCATCGCAAAAGAAGGATAGAAGATGACTGCTAAGACAAAGACAAGAAGGATTACACTGAAAAGTCTTCTCAGGTTCAAGTCCTTCACCGCACGGTATTTTCTCTCAACGTTGCGGCTACCAACTATAAAAGTAGTCTCAGGCCCTTACTAGCGGCATCCCCCCGCCTGCAGACCGATTTGCAGGAACTTGAATTTCAGAGGTGCAACTCTGGAACTCATGATCGATGCCTTTACACGAGCGAAGCGTCATGGTCTTTGGTCCAAGTAAGGGGATATTGGATAATCATCTGATGAAGAAGAAAATAGTCGCAACCGCAACCTAAGTTGTTTCCTTTGCGATACGTCATTGAGGGTTGGAGAACCGTCACCGGGCGTTGACAGAAAGTTTGATAAGGGCTAGAGACGCAATCCAAGCTCTGGAGGATACAATGATGAAAATTCTGAGGGAAGTAAGGGCCATAGCCAAGACCACGACAATACTGATACTGGTTGCCGTAATCGTTGTAGCAGCGGTCGGAGGCGGAATCTACTTCTACTCTCAGATGAAACCACCGAAGCCCACAGGAGCGTTGATGGTTTACGGCGCAATCCATGAATTCGAAGTCGGAAGGATCTGCGCCGCTTTCCAAGAGGAGACTGGAATAGAGACGAAGTTTCTGAGGATGTCTATGGGAGAGCTTGCTGTTAGGGTCGAGGCAGAGGCCAAGAGGCCCTTGGGAGACGTTGTCTTGGGTGGGGCTAGCGACCGCGCAGAAGTGATGAAGGCTAAGGGCTTGCTCCTGCAGTACAGGTCCCCGGTGGCAGCTGAAATCGACGCTGCATACCATGACAAGGACGGCTACTGGTCTGGATACTATCTGGGAGCCATAGGCATCGTTGTCAACACAGGTAAATTGGCAACTCTGAAACTTCCAGAGCCTACGTCTTGGAAGGATCTCTTGGACCCTAGATACAAGGGAGAAATACTTTCGAGCAACCCAGCAACCTCAGGAACAGCATTGACGATTGTAGCTACAGTGCTCCAGCTCAAAGGGTGGGACGCGGGATGGGAGTACATCAAGGCACTTCACAAGAATGTCCATCACTATGAGAGCGCAGGTGCGGCTCCAGCACAGAGAGTAGGAGCGGGCGAGTTTGCGATCGGATTGGCGTTCGGCCACGACATTCAGAAGATAATCCTTGCCGACTACAAGGTCAAGTTGATCTATCCCGAAGAAGGAACAGGTTGGGAGATAGGTGCTCTCTCAATAATCAAGAACGGACCCAATCCCGAAGCAGCGAAGCTGTTTATCGACTGGATGCTGGGTAAGAAGGCAGGACAGCTCCACAGCGACATCTCATGTAGACAGTCGATCAGAAAGGATGTCACATTGCCACGAGGAGCAATCCCACTGGACAAAATAAAATTGATAAAATACGACTACAAGTGGGTGTCCGACAACCAGGACAGAATCCTCAAAGAATGGGAGAAGATGATCGCAGGCTGATTGTCTCTTCTCTCCCCTCTTTTTCTAAGAAAAAGGCAAGCAGATTGACTTCCGTCGTCAAAGCCAGGCGACTCCTCAAGGATCCCACGACGGCGGCTCTGTTCTTAGGTGCTTTCCTATTCATGGTGATTTTCTTCGTATGGCCCCTTTCCATCATGATTGCTGCGAGCGTTGAAGGACCCTCTGGCCTATCATTCACGTACTACACCGATTTCCTGACGAGGACGTTGTTGGTAAGATCGTTCTGGAACAGTTTAAAGATGGCGGCCATCTCAACCGCTTCTGCGACAGTTGTCGGTTTTCTATTTGCCTATGCTACGACCCATGTGGATATGCCGGGTAAGAGTTTCTTCAGAGGGATTGTTATTCTTCAGCTCATCTCTCTTCCGTTCACTGTTGGGCTTTCTTTTTTGATGCTCTTTGGTAGGAGAGGACTGATCACCTACGGATTGTTGGGAAGACCCTTCGAAATCTATGGCTGGCATGGCCTCTGGGTAGTCCAGACCTTGACTTTCTTCCCTCTAGCATACTTGGTGATGGTTGGAGTTCTCAAATCTATTGACCCAGCATTAGAGTATGCGGCTCGAAACCTGGGGGCAGGAGGCGCCCATGCCTTCAGAGATATTGTTCTGCCGCTATCAGTGCCGGGAGTTGCAAGCGCGGCCCTGCTCGTAGCTATGAATGTGCTCGGCGATTTTGGAAATCCGGCACTCATAGCAGGGGACTTCTCCGTGATAGCCACCGAAGCCTATATGCAGATAGTTGGCTGGGGAAACTTCAAGATGGCAGCAGTCCTCTGCAACTTCTTGTTCCTGCCGGTTTTCATTCTTTTCGTTGCTCAAAAGTATTGGGTGAGCAGGAAGTTCTACGTGACTGTGACCGGCGCACCCACCCAGCTCGAAGTCAGGAAGCCACGTAAACTGGTCAAGTGGTCTCTATTCGTCTTTTGTCTAGTCGTTTCTATGATGATCATTCTAATCTACTTAAGCATCGCTCTGGGTGCATTCACAAAAACGTGGGGCGTCGACTACTCGTTCACCACAGCGCATCTTGAATACGTCATGTTCCAAGGCATACCAGCCATCAGAAATGCGTTGATTTTCTCGTTGACCTCAGGATTAGCATGTGCAGTTCTAGGCGTGTTCGATGCCTACGTGATCTTTCGGAAGAATATGCCTGGACGACAGGCCCTTGATTTCATCTCGACGTTACCTGCTGCTGTTCCAGGGTTCATACTTGGTATAGGATATATTCTAAGCTTTAACACTCCTCCATTGGTTCTGACCGCTACGGCGTACATTATTATTCTGAATAACATTGTGAGGGATCTACCCACTGGCTTTCAGGCTGGAATGGCGGGAATTCAGCAGATAGATTTGTCGATCGAGGAGGCGTCAGTGAACCTCGGAGCGGGAACTCTCCAAACGCTTCGAAACGTGGTGGTGCCTCTCTTGAAGTCGGCTTTCGGGGCTGGCTTCATATACGCATTCATCAAATGTATGACAACCGTGAGTGCTGTGATATTCCTGATAACGCCCGAGTGGAACTTGCCTTCGCCTATCATACTGGGTCTTGCTGGGCATGGGTATTGGGGGCAAGCTGCAGCGCTGTCAGCTATCCTGCTGGCGATAGTTGTTAGCACACTATTGGTATGCCGAGTAGTTGCCGGAAAAAGAATTCAACTCTTCGAAGTATAGATGATGCAAACATGAAGGAAGCAGTCTATCTCAATAAGGCAACCAAGAGGTTCGGCTCAGTCATGGCTGTGGACCACGCAACATTCGCCGTCGAAGACCAGTCGTTCACTGTGCTACTGGGACCGAGTGGATGCGGGAAAACGACTTTGCTGAGAAGCATAGCCGGATTCTACGATCTAGATGAAGGCCGGATCTTCATCAAAGGAAAAGACGTTACAAACGTTCCTCCTCATAAGCGGAACACGGGAATGGTCTTTCAGAACTACGCTTTGTTCCCTCACATGAAAGTGTTTGACAACATAGCATATGGACTGAAATTCCGACAGTCTCCGAAGGCAGAAGCAGAGCAAAGGGTCAGAAAAGTCGCAGGGATGCTTGGGATAGAACATCTCTTGGCGAGGTTTCCGGCGCAGTTGAGTGGAGGCGAACAGCAGAGAGTGGCAGTGGCGAGAGCTCTTGTGATCGAGCCTGAAGTTCTTCTTCTTGACGAGCCTTTGAGCAACTTGGACGCCAAGGTGAGGGTTCATGTGCGGGTCGAGCTAAAGAAGATTCAACGCCAACTAGGGATTACAGCAATACATGTCACACATGACCAAGAAGAAGCACTTGCGATTGGCGACAAGATCGTTGTTATGAACAGGGGGAGAGTCATTCAGATCGGGGCTCCTACAGAGATCTACTTCAAACCGAAGGCAAGATTTGTGGCTGACTTCATAGGAACGATCAACTTGCTTAAGGCAACTGTTGCCAAGGTGACCGAAGAAGAGATCGTTCTTTCCCTAGGCCCGAGCACGCTCCTCTTAGCGTCCGGTAGCGAAGAGACCTCAGTGCGTGAGGGTCAAGAAGTCACCCTGTCAGTTCGGCCTGAAAGCGTTCAGGTGAGCAAGGAGAAGCCGGCTCAAGGACTCAACATTCTGGAGGGAGAGATAAGGGACGCGATCTTCATGGGCTCGATAACAAGATACTTCCTGCGGGCAGCCAATCTTGATCTGATCGCGGATGTTCAAGGGTCAGATGCGCCGTTGAAGGGCAACATCTATGTTGGCATGGACAGATCGAAGTTGCACATAGTTCCCGAGCCAACATAGGGACAGCCACATCAGCCAAGCACAGCAAGTAATGCCCTCCTGAGCGTTCTGTACCAACAGGTGTGGCCACACCCCCTGCCGCCTCCTGAAAATTCCATTTCGGGATTCTTTCCGGAAGATAGGTTTATTTCAGGCTTAACTTATGTCCCTCGAAGGCGCAGGAAGTCTCTGGAAGTCCGAGGAAGGCCACAGAAGGTGCCACTCACCCAATCGGTCAGCTTCAAGGCAGTAATGCAGGCAGGGAACCGAGTTCAGATTCCCCACCTGATACGATCGCAGTTCAAGTTGGAGCCTGAGCAGGTCTTGGAAGTCACAGTTGAAAAGGCCCAACAGATTGCTGCCAATAGCGAGACCTACTACACAAGGATGAGGCCGGACGGCAGGCTGAATATCCCAAAGCTCGTGGTAGAACTTTGCGAAATCAAGGCTGGCGACATCGTGGAGATAAGGCTCTCGCCAACCAATGCCATCAATGAATAGCGTAAGCTCGCTATTGGAATTTCGACCTAGCGACAGCTTCTTCAACGTAATCACCTAGTAGCTGAGACAGGATATCAGGACTGTGTTGGGGATGAGTCTATTCCCGAAGGCGACCGGATTGAAGCCGCCCAAAAGGTGTTTGAGATCTGCAACATATGAATAATCGAAGTGTCGGGGATAGTTGCATCCAAGCTCTAACGGTCAACGCGGAGGCTTCTGAACGCAAGCCGATCAGCTAGCTTCTGAATCTCCTCAACCGACGCCTGTAGTGGTCCGGATTTCTCTAGTTTCAACGAAGTGGCCGCAGCTGCGAATCGACACGCCTCCTCAGGAGAAGAGGTGAGTCGTCTACCTAGGTATGTGGCAAGGCATGTGTCTCCCCGCCCTGTCCGCCCAACCATCTTTCGCGGGACGAAGGGCGCTTCATACAGATTCCCGTCAGCGTGGACCGTGACTCCGTCTGCGCGGGTCAGCATGATCTCTGCGAGGCCGTATCCTGACAGTCTTCTGATGGCTCTGAACCGGTCCGTTTCACCTGTAAGCACCTTAGCCTCCGTGTCGTCTACTTTGAACACTTTCACGAAAGCAAGTCCCTCTTCTTTCTGAGGCCAATCGGTCAACAACATATCGTTTCCTTTACATATCCTAACGAATCCTTGGGCATCAAGTGCAACACTGCCCAAGGTAGATAGTCTCTTGAGAAGAGGTATGCCCACGATTCCAGCCATTATCGGTCCAACCAAAAACACACGAGCTGAAATCTTAGGTATCTCGTCAATGCTAAACGGTCCGGCAGATCCTAGAAGGTGGCAAACGCGGCGGTCCATGTTCTCAGTCGTATAGACGTTTTCGAGCCCTGAGGTTTGAGGCGCGGTCTGAGTGTAGACCACTATGCCTTCGCGTCGAAGCTCTTCCAATAGATGGAAATCCTCCTTAGCGAGTCTGGTAATGACGGCCGTACATACTCCCATTCGTTGCAGAGCTAGTGCGCCGTAGTACACTGCGCCTCCTGAGGAATACTCCACCTGCCCGCGGAAGACAAGCTTGTCCCTCGCAAAGTCACCTACGACAGCGATCTCAGCCTTGATGTCCGCTTTCTCCGAGGCCATTGTTGAAACCCAGCTAATCTTCTAGCTTCGGCCAAGATACTTCTTTTCAACCAGTTCCCTGACTTCATCGATATCTCTTCTGAACGGGCCTTCGCTCTCCAATTTCAGGCTCGTTACGGCAGCGGCCCAGACAGTTGCTTCCTCCGGCGGAGCAGTCAGCCTCCTACCAAGATACGCTGCAATGCACGTGTCCCCTCGACCACTTCGGCCTCTCAGTTCCTTCGGCTTGAAGGGCGCTTCGTAGAAGCTGCCGTCGGCACATACGAGAACTCCTTCGTTATCTGTTAGAACGACCTCTTCTGGACCAAGGGCCGTCAGAGCTGAGGCGGCCTCGCGCCTGTCGTTCTTGCCTGTTAGCAGAGTGGCTTCAACAAGGTCTGCTTTCAGGACATCTATGTGCATCAAGACCTCCTCCTTTTCCTTCCAGCCGTCGAAGACCAGTTTTCCGCCGGAGTTGACTCGGATGAAACCTTGCAGGTCCAAGGAGACGCGATTCGCCTTCCTTCTTAGCGACTGGACGATGTGAACAGGCACCTCGCCTCGCATTGACGCTCCAACATGGAAGACAGAGGCCTCAACACCTTCAATGTCCTCCATCAGAAAAGGGCCTGCGAAACCCGTCACATGAATGACACGTTCATCCAAGTTGCTGCTAGGATACACAAGCCTAAGCCGGGTAGACTCAGCTGCCTCACGTCCATACAGCTGCACGCCCATTTGACGAAGCTCTTCGAATACCTTGAAGTCTTCTCTAGCCATTCTTGTGATGATGGCCGTTCTAAGCCCCATTCTTACCGTGACGTTAGCTCCGTAGTTGACCGCTCCTCCGTCCACAACCTTCTCTCTGCTAGCAAGGACGATCGTATCCTTCGTGTAGTGCCCGAGAAAGGCGATATCGAATATTCTCTCAGTCTCCATGGGCGGCTCATCCAGCTGAGATGTCTGCGATGATCGCGCTGGTGAGTCTAATCACATCTTGTGTCTTCAGTTCTAGTAGTTTGTCTCTGGTGCCTCCGCCACAGTAAATGGTTTCAAAGGATTGCAGAGACTTGTCAAAGACGACTCGCATCCGTGTACGATGACCTACAGAAGGGGTGCCGCCCGGAGGATAGCCGCTTATCGCCTCTGACTTGTCAAATGGGACGAGAGAGATCTTTTTCGCCGCTAGTGCCTCGGCAGCCCTCTTCGGATCCACCTTTCTGTCGCCCGGCACTATCAACAAGGCGTATTCTCTGTCATCTACCTTGAATACCAGATTCTTAGTGATCCTCCGCAGTTCTACGCCACTCACTCTTGCTGCGTCAGCTGTGTGAATCGTTTCGGGCTTGGGAATGAACTGGTACCAGATACCCTGTGACTTCAGATACTCCTCAAGAGTCATCTTCGCTTCTCACTTAAGCTTGCATCCATTTATCGAGCGTGGTGTGACCATCCCTGCGCCTTTCCCAGTCAACCGGCTATACTTTACTTCGGACCTCAATGTTGGCAAGGCGTTCACTGAAGTTGATGATCGCCGAATGGTCAGCTTCACTCTTTCCTTCGTTGATAAGAGCACATAGCACTTGCTGCATCAGAGATGTCATAGGTAGCGGGACCTTCAGCTCCCTCGCAGTTTCAAGCGCGTTCTTCAGATCCTTATGATGCAGCCTTATCTTGAAGCCAGGCTTGAAGTTACGTTCCAAGATCGTCGGAATCTTGGCGTCGAGCACTTTGCTTCCGGCGAAGCCGGTTCGTATCGCTTCGTACATGACATGTGGATCCACTCCGGCCTTGACGCCAAGGACAAATGCCTCTGAGAGCGCCGCTATGTTCAACGCCACAATGACTTGGTTTACAAGCTTCACAATCTGACCGGCTCCGGCGTCTCCGACTCGGACTATGCTCTTTCCCATTGCTCGTAATATATCGAGGCACTTCGAGAATGTGGATTCCCTTCCTCCGACCATTATGGCCAGAGTTCCTTGGATCGCCCCGACTTCGCCTCCACTAACAGGTGCGTCAAGCATCCCCACTCCTCTCCCCTCAGCCTCCGCGGCCAGCCTTCTTGAAGTGGAAGGAGCGATGGAACTCATGTCGACTATGACTGTGCCCTTTCTTGCGCCTTCAAGCAATCCGCTCTCTCCAAGCACCACCTCTTCTACTTCAGCAGAGTCCGGAAGCATCGTGATCACGATATCGCTCACCTCTGCAACTTGCTTTGGAGAAGCGACTTCCCGGGCTCCCAATGCGACCAGCTCGTTCACCGGTCTTGGGTCAATGTGTTTGCAGACGACAAGAGAGTAACCTGCCTTCAACAGGTTTTTTGCCATGGGCTTACCCATGACGCCGAGGCCTACGAAACCGATCTTCAAGCCAGATCCCTTAGCTCCTAATCGTATGAACAGTTAAAGATTAGATCATGACTTGATATAGGATTTCTCTTGGCCTCGGGAATTCTTCAGATGAGGAATCGGAAAACGATATTAGCGTGAATCATGATACGCGAGCAAGTTGGAGAGATTAGGCTTGGGATTCGCGGTTACCTTACGCCACAAGGGCCTTCGTCTATCCAGTGAGTTTCCTTGGAAGATCAGTGTAGTGAGCTTCATGGCTTATCCCGAGATGACGCAGGAGAAAGGCGATGTTGCAGGCGATCTACTGAAGATTCTCGATGACTCCTTCTTTGACGCGGCCGAGGTCCCGTCGATTGGACCAGCGGATTGGGATCGAGTGAAGAGATACGTGGGCGAGAAGACATTTGTTCGAGGCCTTCAGCCCGACATACTTACGAACAAACTGGATCTGAACGCTCCGGATGCCACTAAGCGGAGAGAAGCGATTAGCAGGATCAAGAGCGAGATCGATCTCGTAAGCGGCCGCGGGATACGAATGATAGGTCTATGCTCGGGCCCGGACCCCGGAATCGACAAGCGTAAAGAGGCGACAGAGAACCTCGTTCAAAGCCTCACAGAGATATGCAAGCATGCGTCTCAGAAGAAGATCCGGCTAGCGCTTGAGACGTTTGACAGAGACTGCGACAAGAAACTGTTGATAGGACCACTAGGAGAGGCGATTGATGTGGTGAGCAAGATAAGCGAGCAGTGCGACAACATCGGGCTGATGTGGGATCTCAGTCACGCACCTATGCTGAAGGAAACTCCTGAGGATCTGAAACGGGCGGCCGACGTTCTTGCGCACATACATGTGGGATGCAGCAAGAAGACAGACGGAGCCCTAGTGGATACTCATCCCGGATTCTATACCAAGGGGGCTGTGAACTCTGAGAGTGATGTCGCAAGGTTGCTGCGAGTATTGCAGGAGATCAAATATAGAGGCATGATTGGCTTCGAAGTGAAGCCGGAGCCTCACCAGACCAGCGAGGAGATAGTCAGCACTGCGAAGGGTGTGCTCGTAGGCGCATACCAAAGCGTGGTGTCAAGCTTCCTAGAATGGAGATAGACTGAAAGGGACCACGGTCGGTGGACTAGGCCGATTTCTCAATTCTTACTTTGTCGCCGTCCTTGACCTTTCTGAAGACGAGAGGATCTCCAACTATCTTTGCAAATACGTTTACCGCGCTGGCTGCACGAGGTTCCTTCCCTTTACTCGCTGGTGTCGGTCCGAAGAAGATACAGAACGCCTTTCCAGGAGGCCAATATGCAATGTCGCCTACGTCCACTGTTTGTTGTGCCTCCTCTAGCCCGACCGTGACTGGTATCTCGAAGTAGATCTCTTCACCCCACCGATTGGCTGTGCCTTCGATTGGAAGGGCGTTCCAAAGTGCCTCACTGGTCTTCTTGTTCTTTGCTTTGAGGAGTTCGGCAACAACCTTGCCTGTGGCTGATGTCCCGATCTGAATCCGCTTGATCAACTCACTCCACTAGCATTCCAAATCTGTCTCTCTGGGCAAAAGCCTTGCGGAAACGGCGACCACCAAAAGGGCAACATAGATGTAGGAACTTATATTGTCACGGAAGTCACTCTTCTCGTCAAGGTCGAGGGCTTGAGAATAAGCTTCGCTGTCACAACGATGGAGGAGTTGCCGGAGGCTAGGCGAAGGAAGCGCATTCGCGAGCTTTTCAAAATAGCCGCGGAAATGGGTTATGATGGCCTGGAACTTCATATATCGGATCCTCACATGGCAGATGAGTCGTTCCTGAAGGAACTGGCTGCCAGTCACGGTTTGCAGTTTTCTGCGATTGGGACAGGGCCCACGTATACGCGTCATGGGTTCAGCTTCTTGAGCAGTCCCGTCGTTAGAAAGAGAGCAGTTGATCGCTTGCAGGAATACATCGAGCTTGCCAGGGATCTTGAAGCGGTCGTTATAATAGGATTAATTCGGGGAAGACTCGCAGGAAGGTTCACTCGTTACAAGGCTTGGAAGACAATTCGAGGCTGTCTTATGCGCAGCGGAGCGGTCGCCGAGGAACATGGTGTGACGCTAGCGATCGAACCGATCAATCGCTACGAGACAGATCTCATCAATACTGTGGCTGAGGCTTTGAGGATGGCTTCGGATGTTGATTCAGAGAGTGTCAAGATAATGGCTGACACGTTTCATATGAACATCGAGGAGGCCTCAATTGCAGACTCATTGCGACAAGCAGGGGGAAAACTTGCGCATTTCCATGTCGCTGACAGCAATAGGCTGGCTCCCGGGAAGGGGCACCTCGATTTTGCCTCGATCATATCTGAGCTGAGAGGAATCGACTATGCAGGCTACTTGTCAGCTGAGATCCTTCCCAAGCCGAGTGTCGAACAGGCTTTCCTTGACACTATACAGTACCTGAAGCCCCTAATGACCAGCGAAAGCTAGACTACTGATGTACAAATCCTAAGATTGCTCAATGAGCGTGGGGACTAAGGAACTTGTCGAGTGATTGCCTCGCCTTTCTCGCCACGGACATTGGATCTTGCTTCCAATAGTCCTCCCGGAAAAGCTCCACCGACAGTGGCCCAGCGTAACCCTTCGCTCTCAATCGGTCAATCAATGTCTTCGGATTCATGACGCCTTCTCCTGGCAATACCCTGTTGCCGTCACGCAGCTCGTCACGGGCTTTTCGCTCGACATCATTGATGTGAACCACAGAGAGCCTTTCGACAGGAACATCCTCTAGTGAGTCAAGCGAACTTCCTCCAACGTAGAAATGGAAGGTATCTATGACGAGGTTGACCTGGTTCGAAGGAAGTTCTTTCAAGACGCTCCAAGATTCCTCAAGAGTCCTGACCGATCTGGATTTGAATCCTAGGAATTCAAAGCAGACATTGACCCCGTACTCGGAACCCAGGCGAGCGAGCTTTTCAAGTCCAACCTTCGTTCTCTGAATGGCGTCTTGCTCCCGAAGTCCTGAAAGCATCGGAGCAGATATCGCGACTATCCTCTTGGATCCAACGACATCACAGATCCTCATCATCTCCTTGGCTTCGTCCATTGCCTTCGCGAACTGGCGTTCATCAAGCGTGAAGCTTTCAAGAGCGTTCAGACTAGCGACTTCCAATCCCAAAGAACGAATGAGCTCTGATACCTCAGCTTTTTCTCTTCTCTTAAGGCTCTCTCGGACCTTCTCGGTTCTGAGCTCAACAGCATCAAACTCCGCTGCACTGGCTGCTCTAACAAAGGTTTCAAGATCAGCGGTAAGGAGTGTGGCTTGGTTCAGACACGCCTTCATCTTGCTCACTTTCTATGGGACTTCAGAGTGGAAGCTGGACGGGCTTGCCGGAGTCGATGGATCGATAGCAGGCCTCTGCTATCTCCACGGCTTTGTATCCGTCCATCTCATTCACGAGAGTCTTCTTGTCGTTGACTATTGAATCGATGAAGTGTCTGTCTTCTTCAGCGAACCCCCATGCCCAGCCCATCGTCCCGCGTGAAAGCTGGCTGAAATCATAGGTTACAGTCTCAGCGTCGAGGCCAGGTGAGTGGGCGAACCTCCAAGGTTCCTCAACGACTACACACGAGTGATCGCCGTAGATCTCAACTCTCTCTACAGGCGTGATCCAACTCGTGTGGCCTGAGCATGCTAGGGAGGCAAATCCGTCTTCCTCGAACTTGAGTAGCATCGCAATGTCATTGACTTGATTCTCGTACATATTCGCCCTTCCAAAGGCGTAGATCTCGGCGACATCGCCCATGAGCCATCTAAGAGCATCTAAGACATGGATTATGCTCTCGTAGATGAAACCGCCAGAGACTTTGGGATCGCCGACCCAGCTTGGTCTCTTCAATTCTCCTCTGATTATCCTTGCCGAAGCCATGTAGGGCTTCAGTGCGCGCGTCTCTATCATGTTCTTGACTTTCGTGTACACTGGCCAGAATCGTCTGTTGTGGCCTACTTGATACTTCACATGCGATTCTTGGAGGGCGTCAATGATTCGTCTTGCGTCAGCCGTGTTTGTTGCCATGGGCTTCTCTGAAAAGACATGTTTTACGCGTCGGATTGTGTCCAACGATTGTTCAGTGTGAAAGGCGTTTGGCGAAGTTATGAAGACAGCCTCGATAGAGTCTTGATCAATAAGGGCTTCGTGGTCGTCGTAGGGTTTTGCGCCATACCTCGTTGCAAGGGCTTCTGCTGCGCCTCTGTTCACGTCTGCTACTCCGAGAAGTTCGACACGGCTGTCCGTTGAGAGAACTTGTGCGTGTACCGAGCCCGCGTGACCTGAACCTACTATGCCTACACCTATCTTGGCCATACAACATCACTTTCAGTACTTCCTCCCCTGTTCACTTAAGAGCTTGTTTCAGAGTCAAGTTGTCAAAATGAGAGAAGTTCATTGCTCTTGTGTTTACGTTAAGGTTATAGGAAGACCCTTCTGATACTGGCCAAGGCGTTGAGGAGAAAACATATGAAAGGTGCTGTACTTCACGCTGAATGGCAACCAAGAAAGGGATACATTCCGACTCAGTTCGAGAATCAGACTCGTAAGGCGACGCAGGGAAGTCGAGTTTGGAGGAATCCGAAACTAGTTCTGGAAGAGGTTCCGACACTGGAAGTAGGCCCGAAGGATCTGCTTATCCAGGTCAAGGCATGCGGAGTCTGTGGGTCTGATGTCCACATGTACGAGAAAGATGGAGAAGGCTATGTTCTCTACCCCGGACTTACGCGTTTCCCATCGATCTTGGGGCATGAGCTCTCAGGAGTCGTCAAGAAGGTCGGAAGTGAGGTCAAGGGCTTCAAAGCAGGCGACATGGTAACAACAGAAGAGATGATCTGGTGCGGCGAGTGCACCCCCTGCAGGAATGGTGTACCAAACCATTGTGTGAATCTCGAGGAGATCGGTTTCACGATCCACGGAGGCTTTGCAGAGTTCTTGAAGGTTGGAGCGAAATACTGCTGGAAGATAGACGCAATGCTAGAAGCGTACGGGTCGGAGGATCGCGTATACGAAGCGGGCTCGCTCGTGGAGCCAACTTCAGTCTCATATCACGCGATGTTTACGAGAGGTGAAGGTTTCAAGCCCGGAGCGTTCGTGGTAGTTTATGGGGCGGGACCGATTGGGCTAGCTGCGATATCATTGGCGAAAGCGGCTGGCGCCGGCAAAGTCATTGCGTTTGAAACAGCACAGGGAAGGCTTGATCTGGCTACGAAGGTTGGCGCCGACTTTGTTTTCAGTCCGGTGGAGCTTGAGAAGAATGAGGTCGCTCCTAATCAGAAGGTAATGGAGATCACTGGAGGGCTCGGAGCCGACATGCAGATCGAGGCAGCAGGAGCTCCCGCGAAGACGTTGCCTCAGATGGAGAAGTCTTTGGCGATCGGTGGGAAGATCACATGGATTGGAAGAGCCGATGTTCAGGCACCAATATTTCTTGAGAATTTCCAAGTGAGGGCTGGTCAAGTGTATGGGAGTCAGGGTCATTCCGGGCACGGTAACTTCATGAATGTTATACGACTTATGGCTGCGGGTAAAATCGATATGACGAAGATAATTACGCGAAGGTATAGGTTGGATGAGGCTTTGGGCGCGATGGAGCAGGCGACGAAGAGGGTCGACGCAAAGATCACACTTAAGCCTTGAGGTGTTCGATCCAAGAGTTGGCAAGGTGAAGAGAATGGCCAAATGGAATATTCCTCCAGAAACCGGGCACATGGATAAGCCTACGCACATATATTTCCAGAACATGACTGGCAAAGAGATTCAAGAACGGCTCAAGAAGAACGACATAATCATAATTCCCATCGGAAGCACAGAAGCGCATGGGCCACACGCCTGCTATGGTGAAGACACCTTTCTAGTCACGAGGATGGCTGAGCTAGTCGCCCAGAGAACTGGCTGCACAGTTGCCCAGCCGATATGGTATGGCTCGCATCCCTACCACCATATCGGGATGCCGGGCACAGTAGTGGTTGATGACGACGACTTCAAAGCGTTGATTCGTGCCGTGATGGCTGGCTTCTGGAACGCGGGCTTCCGGAAGCAGATCCTTCTCAATGGGCATGGGCAAGAGTACGTGATCCCATCGGCGATGCATCAGTTCGCCAAGAAGTTTCAAGTGCCAGGCATCTTTCTGAACCTGAATTGGTATCACGCAATTCCAAGCTTGGTGAAGGATAAGGAGCATGGCGGACCGTTTGAGACGCCTTTTATTCACGCAGATGAGGTCGAGACATCTTTCTCCCTCGCTCTGTTCCCGGAACTGATACACATGGAGGATGCGGCTGACACCACTCCGAGAGGCTACCTGCCACCAAAGCATATTGACAAAGCTGGCTGCGTCTACCAGATGCCGATCGAATGGTACAGTCAAGTCGGAGCCGGACCGATCGAGATCGTGGCCTATCCGGAAGGAGTGGTGGGCAAAGCCACTCTGGCGAAGGCAGAGAAGGCCATGATGGGAGTCGAACAGCTTCTGGACTACATGGTCGAGTTGCACGACGACATCCTGAAGAAGTTTCCTCCGGGAATCTTGCCTCCTGTCAATGAGGTGAGCCAACGGCCAAAAGAGCAACTTGACGAGCTGATCAAAGGCCCACTCAGAGGCGGCAGGCATATCTACACAGTAGCATATCCTCCATAGATTTGCTAAGATCCATCCCAGCCGTGCTGGATCGGCCTAAGCTTCAACACTACCACTAACAGATTGGACAGATTCCATCTCTTCATTCGGAATTTGCCTGTTCTCTTGCGAGAGCTACACACTGAGAGGCGAAGTGTTGATAGGCCCCTCTGAATTCAGCCATAGTCTTGAGAACTGAACCAAATCTAGGCCACTGCTCCTCTGAGATTCCACGCAGCCCGTATGATTTCGACGCAGGGATAGCGCCGACCTTGGCTAGGATCTTCGCGAGTTCTGAAGCGATTTCATAGCTGAGGACAAAGTTCGAAAGATTTGACAGACGTTCAACCAGCCCAGTCTCAGAGGGTTGAAGTGCAGCACTCTTGAACTGTATCAAGTCAAAGCCTGTCTCTTCGGCAAATAGCTGCACGGCCCGAGCATGGTTGGGGAACTCCGTATTGCACATGTTCGGATAAGCCAACGTGTCATACGTATCTTCAGGAATCCTCTTAGACGCCGGGAGCACATCCACAGATTCTAAGACAGACCTTGCCTGGAGTTCGGTCAGGCCAAATTCGCCTTGAAGATGGCTTATCCATTTCCTCCTATTCTCGTTCGTGAAGAAGGTCTGATATACCCGTCTTGCAACGAGCGTCCCAGCCTTCCGAATATCGTTCTCAAGCTGTTCAACCTCGTCGCGGGAAAGGCCTGCCTCTTCAATTACTTTCAGAAACGCAAGGTGTGTCAGAGACTTCAGGTTGCTGTAGGAACACACTTTGTCAGCCTTCGACTCGACGGACCCACCCCCATCCAGCAATGCAAGTAGGTCGCTGCTCAAGCCAAGATCCTTGACAAGCTTCCTTAGGAGATCAAGGGCGCGTGTCTCTCCGTGCATATTCCTGATCTTAGTGAAGATCCTAGTGGCCTCAACCTCGCGCAGGTGGCTCACCAATCGGCCGCCCATGTTTGTTTCGTAGGTGCGAGTGATAGGCTTGCCGGCCTTCAGGGCTCTGGCCTTGCCTTCGAACGAGTCAAGAATCAACCTAATCTCCTGCCCCACCGTGTAGACAACCGTATTGTTCGTCCCAATACCAGTAGCGTTCAGCTCGCGTGTGACCTTCCTAGCAGCGTTGGAGCTTCCAGCAACCTTCAACACCATGTTCGGCGGGATCGCCCCCGGGTTGGATAATCCCAGGCGCCGATCATACTCGGCCAAGTACTTGGCGGCTAGGCCGTAGGCCAACTTTGCGTCTTCAATGCTTGCGTCAGCATCGTCTGCTATGTTCGGGTTCAGCTGAAAACTAATCATATAGTCCGTGTTCTGCGCTTGGACAGCCAATGGTCTAAACACCTCAAGATTCGGCCAAAGCGCCATCAATGTCGCAGACAGAGCCATATCATCCCGATGAGCCTCAGGATCTTTCTTCCAATTCTCATGCTTCCTGATCTCCGCGGCCAACTGGTCCCTGAGAGATGGATCCTCATCGAAGGCTCTTGCAGCGAGGACAGGGTTCGTCGAGACCTGGCTGAAGCCGAGATGCCGCAGAACCTCCAAACCTCTAGCATAATCATTCCCAAACTTGCAGTAACGCTCCTCAACCATCCTCCAGTAGACCGTTCCCCGGGCAACTTCCCCAAAGACGCGAATGAAGGTTGACGGACTCAACGATCCTGCAAGAAGGCTGTGGATCTTCTTCGCCATATAGCCCTGAAGGCTGTCTCCCGAGTTGACGCTCTCCATCCCCTTAAGGAACAATTCAACAGCCAGCCTAGCGGATGAGGCGTCCATCTCTTCCAGTGTAGGCAATCTCTTTGTGAGAGTTCGCACTGCATTGTTTGCAACTTCAACAGGTATTCTAGCAATTCGTGAGTCAAGTCCCGCAAGGTTCAGACCTATCCTGATTGCCATAGTGAAGGCTTTCTCAGCAAGATCTCTTCCTCCTGTGGTGATCTCAGGCTGAATCCTACAGCAAAGATCCTCGATCAAGAGCAGAAGATCGTCTGAGCCGCGTACCAGAATGTGATCAGCTGCTGCAAGAGTAAACCCCTCCTCAAGCTGTTGAACCATGTGACCGACTGATTGTGACACAGTGAACTTGGTCAGTACCCGGACTTCTCCGGAATCTTGACGGTGCTGTTGGAGTTTCACGTCTGTCGAGGCTCCGTGAATACGTTCCTTGGGCTTCCGTCCAGTGATAAAAGGGTTTGTCGGCAGGGTGCTGAGAGGTGAAATTGCAATAGCGCCACTTTTCAATGAGAGAGCTGCCTATCGTCGGCGGGTAGGCGCAGGGAAAGGGCGGGGAGACCTAACCGTCGAGTCTGGAGAACATGGCCGAGGTCAGAATAAGACTGCCATCGGCAACACCATGGGCTGGACGCTATCTCTTGAGCTCTCTGATCGCCCTAGGGAGTTCCGAGAGCTCGGATAGGCGTACGTTCACCAAGCCAGAGTCGGCATCGGGGCATCCGACCCCAACTGTCATGATGTCGAGGTTCATCGCCCCCCCAAGATCCTTGAGCGAATGGCCAACAAATACGGTTTCCGTTGCGTCCATTGAGAGCCGCTCCAGAGTAATCTCGTAGGCTCTTCTCTCAGGTTTTCGATAGCCGATATCACATGAGCATAGAACATCTTCGAACTTGTCGTCTATTCCAACCCTTGCCAACCATCGCTTCTTCTCCAGCCCCGAACAATGGCCATCCGATAACACGATGAGCTTCATCCCCATGGCTTTGAGGCCGTTTACCACCTCCGGAACTTCCTGAGGGAAAGTCATGTTAACCTGGTATTCTTCCTCGTATGAAGCGAAGGTGGAGTTCCGCTGTGCCTCATCGTGTATGCCTAGGGCCTTCAGAAACGCTATCACGGTTTCTTTTCTGGTTATGATTCCTCTGTATGACAGTTCCCTGAGATCGTCGAAGACATCCTTGTTGTCGAGGTATTCTTGTCTCTTGCCCCATCCGTTTCGTTCTAAAGCCCAGAAGAGGGTTTCCACCTCATTCCTCTTTCTGTGATAGAGTATATCTCCAGCGTCGAAGATTGCTCCCTTGATCAAATCCCTCGTTCTCCTTTGTCTCTCACAATACGGCCTGTCCTGATTTTCTGTGAAACACATGGAAGTTTCCTTTGAAGGCGATGCGTATTGGCTGACCGATCTTGAGTCTTTCTCTAACCGGAGCGAGCGCCCGTATCATGTTGCCATTCGGGAGAGTGACCTCTACGACTTGGGTTGTGCCGAGATAGAGAAACGAATATACATCGCCGCTAAACGCGTCAGTCATCTCTTTTTCGGATATTACCACATCTTCAGGTCTTATGCCGAACACAACCTCGGAAGGTGTTTTTGGGTCGCTGAGGATCGTCCTTGCGTCTCCGGTAACCGCGATCCTGTGGAAACCGAAATCTATGTAGGTGCCGTCGCTTTGTCTCGAGATGCTTGCGTCGAGAAGGTTTGTTGAGGGAGCTCCTATGAAGCCAGCTACGAACACGCTATTTGGCTGGTCGTAGATCTCCGTCGGTGTACCGACCTGAACAACTTTGCCTTTGTCCATGATTGCAATTGTTCCTGACATGGATAGGGCCTCGGACTGATCGTGGGTAACGTATACACAGGTGCAGCCGATCAGGTGATGTAGCCTCTTTATCTCGGATCGCATCTCTACCCTAAGCTTTGCGTCAAGGTTACTAAGCGGCTCATCTAGAAGAAGAATTTCAGGCTCCATCGCCAGAGCCCTTGCCAACGAGACACGTTGCTGCTCGCCCCCACTGAGCTCTGATGGATAGCGATCTGCCATTCCATGAAGATGAAGCAGCTCCATTAACTCTTCTACTCTATTTCTGATTTCTTGTTCGGATATCTTCTTCACTTTCATTCCGAAGGCAATGTTCTCGAAGCAGGTCATGTGCGGCCACAATGCATAACTTTGGAAGACAAGGCCGATCTTTCTTTCAGAGGCAGGAAGAGAGACTCCTTTCTCGGCCGAAAAAACAAAGCGATCACCGAAGTAAATCTCTCCCTTGTCAGGTTCCTCTAGGCCTGCTATCATTCTGAGAGTAGTTGTCTTTCCACATCCTGACGGACCTAACAAGGTAAGAAAGTCTCGGTTTCGTACGTCAAGGCTTACGCAATCTACAGCAACGGTTTCCCCGAACTCCTTCGTCACGCCTCTGAGTCTGATTTCAGGCATCGCATCATTCTCCTACGACCTTTTCGCCGGTTATTCTTCTCGCGACCAAAACAACTACAAGCGTGATGCCGCAGATTATGGAGACCATCGCATCTGAATGCTGCATGAAGCCCTGCTCAGCATAACGAACAGATAGGTTCGTCAACAAATTGGTTGCAGTAGTCACGAGCATCACTATCAATGTCAGCTCCCTCATTACGGACATGAAGATCAGCGTGAAGCTTGACAGGAAACCCTTCCTAGTTAGAGGTAGGATGATCGCTCGGAATCGTCTTAGCCACGAGGCGCCTGTCATAATCGCGGCTTCCTCCAACTCCTTTCCAAGCTGCATTACGCAGCTGACGCCTGCTCTTGAAGCAGTAGGAAGAGTTTTCACAGTGCAGGCGATCACTAGAAGTTCGAATGTTCCATACAATGGTGGTATCGGGCCCAATGGTCTCGCATACATGGACAGATAGATAGCCCCCAGCGTGATGCTGGGAATCATAGCAGGCGTGTACGCTATCGAGTCGAGAGCCGATGAGATCTTCGATCCTCTTCCTTTTACTATCAGGTACCCTATCAGTATCCCTACGAAACTTGTTATGAGGGCTGTGGTGAAGGCGAGGGTCAAGCTGTTCTTCATCGCAGCCAGTATCCCGGAGTTCAGTAGGACACCCGGTTCTCCGTATGCAAGCTTCGGATCGCTACCTCCGATCCAGTAGTGAAGCGTCAAATTGTCAATGCTATAGGTGCCAGCGTACCTCATAAAAGTCTGCAATAAGAGAACGCCCAAAGGAAGAAAGCAGATAGTGACGAGGAACGTTACTGCAGCAGCTCCGATTATCCTTCTTCTCCTGAGCTCTGTAACTCTGCGTCTGAAACCAGTGCCGCCTACTGTCGCGAAGCTCTTTCTCGTTCCAATCACTCTACGATTAACGAAAAGAGCACACAGGACTATTCCCAGTAAGATAACGGCAAGCGCATAACCGTCGCCATATAATCGGTTCATGACAGCAGAATACAGCATCGTTGGCATAACATAGTAGCGAACGGGCATGCCGAGAAAGGCGGGAGCTCCGAACGAACTTATGGAATGAGAAAAAGTCAGTATGAAAGCGGAAAATATAGCCGGGGTCACTACTGGAAACACTATTCTTCTTAAGATGTACAGCCTACTTGCACCGGTTATTTCCGCCGCTTCTTCTATCTCGGCGTTCACGTTCGAAAGCGCGTCTGAGATCAAGTTGTAGTTGAGCGTGAAATAGTGAAGAGATAAGCAGACCACTATTGGCAGGGCTCCATATGCTATCCAGTCCGGGGGCTCAATACCAGTTATGGCCTGTAGCATTCCGCTGTATCCTCCTATCCTCTGGTTCTTGAATAAGGTGATCCATGCAAGAGCGAAGGCCCAAGACGGAAGAGCATATGGAATCATCGCCATGTCTGACAACAGCCCTTTGAATGCCGTGTTTGTTCTTACGGATAGCCAAGCCAACATGAAACCGATCCCAAGTGAAAGAATGGAAGTCTGAAACGCTATGGTCAAGGAATTCATCAAAGGTATATAGAACATATTCGTGCTTAGTGAACTCAGAAATATTCTCCACCAATGAAACAGTGAGATCTGTCCTACTTGAGCTTCTGGTGAAAGTCGTGTGTCTGCCTCACCCCAAACCACTGTTTCCTGCACTAAGTTGAAAACTGGAACCAAGATCAAATAGCTTAGTACGATCAAGAAGAGAAGTGACAGCATAACATGCGTCTTTCTTAAGGCCCTCGGAAACCTCATCTCCCCTCGTCATCCCACAGGGAAAAAGCTCCTTTTTCCTACAAAAAAAAGGGAAGTGGAGGAAGGCCGTTTAGAGGCCAATCCAGAAGTCGCGTACAACCACCGCGCTAGTGTAAATGAAGCCACTGTAGGCCTCGACTTCCATCAAAGTCGTCTTGTCCAAGCGCGGCGAAGCTGGTGGCAATGGAAGATCGCTCCTGGGAGAATATTGCCCTGGAACCCAGTAACCCGCGTTGTAACCGTTCCAATGGAGCATGAATGTGATGAAAAGCTTCGAGGCCCATGGGTGTTTTGCCATGTTGGCAATATTCAGCACGTTCCTCTTGTAGACGCCTGCAAATGGCGTTAGGTCGTAGATCGCTTCCATAGCGAGGTTTTTGGCCTTCACATCCCTCAGCTTCGAGACCACGCATATACCTATGGGAGGGCTCTTCTGCCCTCTTGCTCCAACGCCATCAGAGACGGTTCCGTCGGCCTGTGTTAGCACAACATCGTTCTTCTTAAGCATCTTAATGAACTCGTATCCTGCGTTGGCTGTGCTGAGTTTTAGCGGCTGCCCGAACACCCGCTGGTAATCGTCTGCCAACTGCTTAGCAATGTCTGGCTGCGTGAGCAAAGTAAGCCAATTCATGACGTCCGATGACGCGAGCGGGTCCTTCATCATGACTTTTCCTTTCCACTCCTTCTTAGTCAAGTCCCAGAGACTGGTTATAGGCTGTTGCTTGTATGTCTCGTTGTTGTAGATGATTGTTCTTGCCTCCATTGAGTGGACGAGAGATGGTGTTCTCCATTTCTCTGGTATCACGCCGGTCATATTTGTCGGAATCCAGTTGACTGCATATCCCTTCGGAATTATGAGGTTGACAACGGTCGGATAGTCTGCGTAGAAGAGGACATCTGCTTGGAAGTTCTGGCTTTCCTGTTCTCTGATCAATTTCTCTTTGATGGTAACATCCGATATGTCGTAGTACTCTACTAATATCTCGGGAAACCTTTTCTTGAACGCCGCCGCTACGTCGGGGATCCTTGAGGAAAGGGAGTAAACAACAACTTTGCCCTCTTGCTTGGCTTTGCTTATGATCTCATTCCAGTCATCTGTTGCAGGAGCGTATGGACCAAGCTTCGCGTCCATCATCCACAACTCCCGGGGCGTCAATGTTTTCGTAGGAGTTGGGGGAGCAGGTGGAGGCGTGAGGTATGGGTAGGCACCGAAGGCAACAGCCACGATGAGAATCGCTGCGATCAGAATAGACTGCGTCTTGGTTAGCGCCGACTTGTTTAGAAGAGATTTCACTAACTTCTTCAATTCAATTTTCCCCTGCCATTAGTGCTGCTGCAGGGCCGATATATGCATTATGGGACGCTGAAGAAGTACCGAGAACAAGCTAGCGAGTAAAACCCGAACATAGGTCCAAGGTCACCGGAAGAAGACTTGTCTACAGGGTGATCGGCTCTGCCCAACCAGTCAGTATGGCTTTCTTCAGCTGGTCTAGATTGGTTATGTCGGTGTTGAATCGGGTGGCGTGCATCCCTTCTATGGGTAAATGATGGATATCAGAGCTGCCGATTTGCGGAATCTTCCAGTTTAGAGCAATTTCTCTCGCCTTAATATTCTGCCTACAAGAGCAGTGAGGGTTGGGGGATCTTAACACAATCCAAGCCCCTCCACTTGGCCCTGTCTGACTCGCCCACATAGCGAAGCGGGTAGGCGGCAGCAGCAATTCCCTCTTGCTCATGAATCTTGGCGATTGTCTCCTCAACGCCCGAGTTCGGTCTAATTTCCTTCCTGACACCAAAGGCCAGTATGTGGGCGTGGACTCCGGCTGATTTTTCAGCTTCTGGCAATACTTTGAAGCCCTGTTTCCTGCTTAGGTACACCGCTTCCTTCTCGTTCAGTAGGTGATCGTGGTCGGTGATGACATTCCCGCGGACTTTCTTCTTGGCCAGAATCAGCCTTTCAAGACTTACGGTAGCGCACCGTGAGTATCTATCGGTATGGGGGTGAGGATTGAAGATCATTCAAGGTCACTTAGTCTACTCGCTAACACTGATCTCTCCTCGTCCTTACAGATTGGCAGCATCTTCTCGCGTACTATGTAGCCAAGTGACCTTGGAGCCCTATTAACTCGTCACGTTGATAGTTCGGGGTACTATTATATGCGTGTCGGTGGCAAGATGCTTTTCAGTCATTCGGAGTAACCTGTAGCGGTTGTAAGTCGCATGACTGAGTGAGAAGCTTGAGACAGCGCAATCACCTACTGAGTCAACTTGACAAACTCGCTAGAGCTATGGTGTCTGAGGGATTCTTCGCCACCTGTGGTCAGCCTGAAGAATCTAGGTTGCTCAGCTTGATGAGGCGCAGACGAATCAGCTTGAAGGCCTTTTTCTTTCGTTCGGTTCGGTGCAAATCAGGTAGGATATACTTAGTCGCGAAGAGACGACGCGAAGAAGTACTGATCTGCTTGGAGCATCCAGCATTCAAGAAAGGCACAATTGGTGTCTTTGAGAACGCCACGAGACATGTGCTTCATGATGACGAACGAAGACAGATAGTTGCCTATATCTTGCCGTTCACCAACGCCAATCTGAGGAAGCTCATAGACGAGGCGCTTCCTGAAGTAGGGCCCAGAAACCTACAATCCGCCCCTAGACTTGGGCTAGGCGTGCGCATGCTCTTTACGCTCCCCTACCTCTTGATGGCTTTGAATCGGGTGAAAGCAGTCTCAGACTTTCAGCTGTCTGCCGGAAGAGAGTTCTCCTTAACTGAGGTCGTGAACTCGGCACCAGGGAAATATCCTGAATGGCTCGGTCATACCGGTCTCGACGGCCCCACATTGTACGGAACAATAGCCAAAGAGTGCTTCAAATCGGGCTTCCCTCTATATGGAACAGAAATCGACCACCTAATAGTCACAGACAAACTAGAAGAGGCAATATCAAGAATCCGTCGCCCTTCAGCAGGCCAGTCTCCTACAACTGACATCGGCCCTTCGTCAGAGGAGAATCTTCGAAAGTCTGTTGAGTACAATAGACAAGTGATAGATGAGGCGACAAGGACCGGGTTCGTTAGAGGAATGACGATTGATACCTCAGGTCTATTGAGAAGCGAATTCGATGACATGGAAGAGTGGACAGGACGGACTCTAGAAGAGGAATTCGAGAAACAATTCTTGGAAGAAGAGAGAAAAGCATTGATGGACAGGTACCACCCGGGGCAACCACTCCTGCTAAGGGCCGACGATGACTACGATACGCTCCAACTTGCGTTCTCCGAAGAGGACGTGATGCGCCTAGCCCTCAAGTTCATACCAAGTTTACTCGCGAACAAGGAATTGTTCCAATACATGTCCAGAGCTATGGGAGGGAAGGCGTTCGCCTTCGAACCTTCTCTAGACGAGACAAGCAAGCTCACGACTTCTAAGGAACTCTTCTTCTATCTCTTTGAATCTAAGCAAATGGGGATGCCTGCAAACCTAGTCGCACCGAATGTGGGATTCAGGAAGCGCGAGGACTACGAAGGCGGCCTGAACGAGCTTCACAGACGTGTTCGCGAACTATCGATAGTGGCATCAAACTTCGGCGCTATTTTAGACTTTCACTCTGGAAGCGACAAGAGTCCTCAAGTCTATAGGACGATATCAGAGGCATGCCACGGCAAGCTGAAACTGAAGATGTCCGGCGTATACCAGCTTCTGTACTTCGAGACATTGGCCAGCTTTCCACGTAGAACAAAGGAGAGAAGACTGTTTGAGCAGATCTGGCACTACACCCTAAGATACGCCGAGCAGAAAGCCAACGAGGGAGACGCCACAGCCAAGCGCCAAGTCGAACAGATTCGCAAGAAGATGACTTGGGCGAGAAGAGGGAGAACACGCTACCATCCCAACCCGAAGGACGACTTCTTCAGATACTACTCCTTCATAGCGGTCGCTGCGAAGAGAAAGAATGGCCGATTCATCTTCAGGAGTTCCCTCTATATGCTTGCCCAAGCGAAACGTGTCTCCAAGAAATACGCCCCAAAGGTGATCAGGCTAACGGCCACTGTCGCCAAGTCCCTAGGGCTCCAAGGAGGCCAGGCACAGTCTACAGCTTGAATCTTATTAATCGACCGGCACTGTGCCGTTCGTAGGCTACTTGTTAAGGTATTGCTTCGCTACCGGCGCTAGCATAATCGATGAGAATATGCAAGAGGGCTTTCCCACAAGAGTACAGGACGGATCCGCCTGTGTCTTCACTATCTGCCTCCCACGCGCGATTCAGAGAATCATGCTCCCACGAAGCTTGATAGAGTGCCACGCCTATGCGAAAGTTGTCCTGACAATTGAACGGAGTTTAAACCTTGGCACGACGATGGTAAGATTGGACTGAAAAGCATTGGTGGACCGGACGATTCAGGAAATGCGTGGTAAAAGGCTCTTCGTCGTCGATGTTGATTTGTGCGTTGGTTGCCAATGCTGCATGTTCGCATGTTCCCGAAGATTCGGCGAGGCGGGGCTTGGAAAATCTGCTATTCACGTTAGGTCGGCAGGCGGAGTCGAGAGAGGATTCGTGGTTATCGTCTGCCGGGCTTGCGAAGATCCTCCATGCATGAAGGTCTGCCCCACTGACGCCTTGGACAAGAGAGTGAGAGGTGGAGGCGTAATTCTTAATGTGGACAAGTGCATAGGCTGTGGAAACTGTGCTGAAGCGTGCACGATCGGAGCGATCTTCTGGGATGAGGAGACGAACAAACCTTCTATATGTGTTCACTGCGGACTGTGCGTAGGGTTCTGCCCTTACCATGCCCTCGAACTTCGCTAATGGGAATGGCGATAGCTATGATAGATGGAGATCCGCTGTCCAGAGTCTTGCACGTTGACCTATCTAGGAGAAGGTTTTGGATTGTTGATCGAAGAGACCTATTTGAGAAACGTCTTGGCGGAGCAGGAGTCGCCATCAACCTTCTAGACGAGGAGTGTCCCAAGGGCGTAGACCCATTCAATCCTGAGAATCCGGTCGTCCTTGCCGTTGGACCGTTGAGCGGTGTCTTTCCCATCGCTTCCAAGACCGTAGCCATGTTCAAGTCGCCTCACACCGGCAACTTTGGAGAAAGCCACGCTGGTGGCAGAAGCGCAGTCTCAATCCGAATGGCGGGATACGGCACGATTGTTGTGAAAGGCGCAAGCCCAACCCCGATTTACCTTGTCATAGAATCCAACAAGGTTCACTTTCGAGACGCCTCAGCACTATGGGGGATGACGAGCTTCACAGCCGGTAGAGCCATACGAGAGAAGGAGCCCGGCCCCGGAATCAGAACCATCATGCGGATAGGGCGCGCTGGAGAGCGCCTAGTTCGCTACGCCTGCGTCATAACAGAGACCTACAGACATTTCGGGAGACTGGGACTGGGAGCAATCTTCGGAAGCAAGAAGCTGAAAGCCATCATGGTCACTGGCAAACGTTCCCTGAAGGTAAACGACATCGTTCAATATCGGAAGGTCTACGGAGAGATCCATGAGTCGCTTGTCAGCTCGCCTGCGATGAGAAAGTATCACGACCTGGGAACAGCTATGAACGTCAGCGCGTTGAATGAGCTCGGAGCCCTGCCTACCAGAAACCTTGAGAAAGCAAGATTTGAATCAGCCGATAGGATCACAGGCGAAAGGTTTGCGGAAAGACATCTTGGCCGGCGAATCGCATGCGCACATTGCCCTGTAAGCTGCATCCACCTAGCTGCACTGAGAGAACCCTACGAGACCGAGCGATATTTCTACAAGACTAGGATGGTTTGCTATGACTACGAGCCCATCTACTCGCTTGGAGCAATGATTGGCGTATCCTCGACTGAAGGGCTTCTGAAACTCTTTGACGAAGCAGAGGCTCTAGGCCTAGACGCCATAAGTGCAGGCGTAACTCTGGCGTGGGCGACTGAGGCGATGCAGAAGGGCCTAGTATCTGACCGGGAAACCGCCGGGTTGAAACTGCAATGGGGAGACCATGAAACCTACCTCAAAGCGCTCAGGCACATCACAGACCAACCTAACGATTTCTATCAAGCCCTCGCAAAAGGTGTTGAACATGCATCGTCAGTCTACGGCGGCGCTGACTTCGCCTTGGCCTTCGGCGGCAATGAGATGCCCGGCTACCACACAGGGCCCTCAGCGTATGCGGGTTACATGACAGGGGCTAGGCATAGCCACCTTAACGGCGCAGGCTATGGCCTAGATCAGAAATTCCAGGCCTTGGGTGGCAAACCAACTGCCGACGCGATTGCAGAGGCATTGCTCTCAGAGGAATCGTGGAGGCAGGTTCTATCCAGCTTGGTGACCTGCTACTTCGGCAGAGAGATCTACACCGTTGATACTGTACTCAAAGCTCTCAAGCTCGTTGGATACACGTTCACACCTGATGACTTACTGAGGTTGGGCAGAGAAGTGCTGAAGGCTAAGTATGCTTTCAAGACCCGAGAGGGTTTCGACTTCAGGAAGCTGCGAATCCCGAGGAGGATATTGGAAACAGCCACTCCGTTAGGCCGGATCTCAGAGAGCCTCATCCTAGAAACCATCCAATCCTATGGCACTAAGCTGGGATCATAAGCTAGGCGGTCTGACTAATCAGCGGTCTAAGAAATTCTGCAGCTTTCCCAAGAGCCATCTTCACAGATGGCTTAGAGATTATTTCGACGGTCAAATATCCATCATAGCCAATCGACTTCAACACGTTGACCAATCTTTCGAAATTCAGGTGGCCCATGCCAGGCGCCAGTCTATTTGAATCCGCGACATGCACATGTTTCAACATATCTCGTACGGAGAGGAGTGAGTCTTCAATTGACCGCTCCTCTATGTTCATGTGAAACGTGTCGGCCAATAGTCCCAGACTCTCCGGTCCTATCTCCTTAACCACACTTCTCGCTTCTTCCAAGGTATTTATGAAGTCAATCTCATACCGGTTCAACGGCTCCAAGAGGAGAACAACACCCAAGTTCGTGGCGGTCTGGCAACATTTCTTGATGCACTCCAAAGCTCGCCAGACAGCCTCCTGTTCTCCGCTTCCTGCACTTCCTCTGACCAAGCTTAGTGTTACATATGAATTCAGAACCGATGCTCCTTGGATATGTTTGACGACATTTTCAACCGCCTTCTCTCTCTTGCCATGATCGGCATCAGTAAAGCTGAGGCCACGCTTGAGGAAGACCGCGCTAGTGTCTATTGAAGAGACAGACATTCCCTCAGAGTCTGCTATCTCCTTTACTTCTCGCGCATCGAATCTATCGATGTCTTCCACGAAAAGCTCAACGCCATCATATCCTATGCGTGACATGTCTTCAAAGATCTTCTGAAAGGATTTTCCTTCGAACCCCAAACCCTTGCACTTATTCTGCGAAAGAAACGCCACTACTGATAGCTTCACGAACTACCACCCAACGGGTTGTCTTGAGTATCGGTTCCAGAGCATATAAGACAGATCGCATTCTCCTCGAAGACACTTCACGAGATGTGCAGTTCGCCTCTTGTACAGCGATAATGCTATTGATACTAAGCACATTGTTCATGCTGGCGGTCGAAAGGTTCCTAAACGCCGAATACTTGGCTATGGGTATCAAAGGCTGACGATCAAGACGCCGGAACGAATCGTCTTACCTCAGTTACATCGACTGGCATTCTAGACTCGTTTCGCGTATACGCAAACAAGCGCTTAGGGTGTGATCAGTACCTTGATGCTCTTACCAGCTCTGTGAACCTCGATTGCCTTATGGATTTCCTGGACTTTGAATTGATGTGTGAACAGAATGTCAGAGCGTACCTGTTTCCTATACATAGCTTCGATCGCAGGTCTGAAAGTGAAGTTCGCTGCAAAGGACCCAAGGATTCCTTTCTCGTGCCGCATCAAGTCGTAGGGCTTCAGGTTGACTTGCGATTCTTCAGGGCAAGTGCCAAAAAGCACAGCTCTTCCGCCGAAACCAATCATCTGAACCGCCTGTTGCACTGTAAGGGGGTTTCCTACAACCTCAACTGCTACGTCGACACCACCCTCTGTCTCCGCTTTGACCGCTTCCACAACGTTAGTTCTTCTGGGATCGACAACGCTATCAGCGCCAAGTTTTCTTGCCGCCTCCTGACGTGCGGAGACAGTCTCGCTGACTATGACCTTAGTGGCGCCGGCTTCCTTAGAAAGGGCGGCCCAGATCAAACCGATCGGGCCAGCTCCGATGATCGCTACACTATCACCAAGTCCAATTCCTGACCGCCTTACTCCGTTTATCACACATGAGACAGGTTCCACAAGCGCCACATCTCTCCAATCCATGTCTTCAGGAACCTTGTATACGGCGCTCTGAGGGGCAGAATTGTACTCGGCGAAACCTCCGTCCAGATGGATTCCAAGAGTCCTCATGTTGGAACAGAGATTCTGTTTCGCATTTCTACAGAAGCGACACCGCCCACACTTGATGTTAGGATCCACCACGACATGATCCCCAGGCTTAACCAAAGAAACATCCTTTCCAACATCAACCACCACGCCTCCGTATTCATGTCCGAGGATTACAGGTGGAGATGAAGGATGACGCCCCTCTAGGATAGCCGGATCAGTGCCACACAGTCCGCATGCCTTCACCCCGATCAATACATCTTCAAGTCTCTTGATCTCCGGGATAGGTTTCTCCTCAACCTTCAACCCCTCATTGACTCCGTGAAAAACAGCTGCGATCATTAGCTACGCCACTCAGTCCTTACAAGTGCAAATTCCCTGTTCGATGTTAAGAGATTATCGCAAGACTTAGTTCGGAGATCTAGAAGAAACGCGGGACCTGACTGCCGAGGTTACACTACGGCATCTGCAAGCCTAATAGGGTAGAAGAGTGACTCATTGCAAACCTTGAGTTCGACCCGATATGCTTATCATAACCATAACTTAATCGTAGATTGGTTAAGAGAATGGGTTTCGTAAGAACAAGACTGGAGATAGCAGATCCGACAAAGGCGAAGCTGCTGAACTTGGACTTCCTCGCCGATACCGGATCTTGGTATACTGTGATTCCTCCCAGGGTGGCGGATGAGCTAGGTGTAAAACCCGTTACTCGAACTAGGGTCCTAACGGCCGACAAGAGAGAAATAGAGGCGGATATCGTGGTTGTCGTTGTCAGAGGACTTGGCAGAGAAGCTCCAGTCTTCGCAGCGACGATAGAAAGCCCCGAACCGATGATTGGGGTCGAAGCCCTAGAGGCGTTAGGCCTAGCCGTTGACCCGACCAGCGGAGAATTGAAACCCACAAGACCCTACGGTTTGTTGCTCTAGCCAGATGTGAACTGAGTTCTTCCCATAACCCTTGGGTGTTTGAAGCTCCGCGCATACTCTTTCTTCGCAGCTTATGTCGTAGAAGATATTCTAGTAAGCCCGTTCCCTACGTCGTCTAGCTCTGTGTCTCACCACATAGCTTCAAAAGCCTATCCCAGTTCACGTCGACCCATCTCTGGATCTTCTCGATCTCTCCCTTGTGCTCAGGCTTGAACAGGTGACTGAACCTTCCCTGTGACTTGAGCAATTCCTCAACCGGCAACGGCTTCGGAACCTTGACTGAAAGCTTGTACTTACCTTGCTCAATCTCATAGACCGGAAAGAACTTTGTCTGCACCGCTAACCTAGCCATCTTTATCGATTCTGATGTATCACATCTCCAGCCTCTTGGACAGGGCGAGAGCACATGAATCACCGCCGGACCATCAACCTCAATCGCCTTCCTCACCTTTGTCATGTAGTCGTTCCAGTATGCCACTGATGCGGTCGCGACATAGTCTATGCCATGAGCCGCGCATATGGCCGCAAAATCTTTCTTCCATTCAGGCTTGCCAGGAATCTTGGATCCCGCGGGGCTTGTCGTGGTCGAAGCACCGTGAGGAGTTGAACCAGACCTCTGGATCCCAGTGTTCATGTAGGCCTCATTGTCGTAGCAGATATAGACAAAGTCGTGTCGCCTCTCCAAGGCGCCGGAGAGCGCCTGGATGCCAATATCAAAGGTGCCTCCGTCACCGGCGAAGACTATGACATCCACATGGTCCTTCCAAGCACCTCTTTGCCCCATTGCTTTGAAAGCTGCCTCTATCCCACTCGCAACCGCAGCTGCATTCTCAAACGCAATGTGGGCATAAGGAACTCTCCAAGCCGTATACGGATAGATCGTACTCGCAACCTCAAGACATCCGGTTGACTGAACCACGACGGTAGATCCTCGAGTCATCTTCAGAGCCAATCTGGCAGCAATGGATGCTCCGCATCCCCCGCAAAGCCTATGCCCCGGAGCAAACAGTTCTTCAGTCGTAAGTTCCTTCAATACAACCATCATTCCCTCACTCCTACGAACTTGACCGGCTCTTCGACAAAGCCCGCCTTGGCAGCTGTAAGCCCGTCCTCATATACCGAGGTGATCTCCGACGGAGTGATATCTCTTCCTCCAAGTCCGTAGATCACATTGATTATGAGGGGCCTAGTCTTGGAGTTGTACATGGCCGAAACTATGTCTTGGCAAAGGGCTCCGTAGGGCGCACCAAAACTCAGGGCTCTATCAAAGACAACAACGACTTTGGACTTGGCTATCACATCTGCAATCTCCTTTGTTGGAAATGGACGGTACAGCCATAGGTTCACCAAGCCCACCTTCTTTCCCTTCGCACGAAGCTCTTTCACGACAGACCTGACTGTGCCAGCTGTGCTCCCAAGGCATACGATCGTAACGTCCGCATCCTCCGTCTCGAACGTATTCAATATACCATATCGCCTCCCACTCAGCCTAGCGTACTCCTCCGCCGTCTTGAGAAGAGCAGCTAGCACAAGCTTCATGGCTTCATCTTGCTGCTTCTTGAACTCAAAGTAGTAATCCGGGAGGCACAGGGCCCCTATGGTGGCTGGCTTCTTAGGATCAAGCCTGCAGTCGACCTTTCTTGGTGGGAGGAACCTCTTTGCCTCCTCATCGGTCAGCACTTCCACGCCCTCCATGGCATGGGAGAGAATGAACCCGTCCAAGTTGACTGTGACGGGCAGTAAGACATTAGGGTCTTCTGCGATCTTGAACGCCTGCAGCGTCCAGTCATAGGATTCCTGCGCGTTCTCGCAGTAGATCTGTACCCAGCCGCAGTCTCTTGACCCCATCATATCCGACTGGTCTCCGTGAATGTTGATCGGAGCAGAGAGGGCTCGGTTCGCTACTCCCATAACGATGGGGCATCGAAGGCCCGATGCTATGTACATCATCTCATGCATAAGCGCAAGGCCTTGACTGGCCGTTGCAGTCAACACTCTAGCTCCTGTCAAGCTTGCGCCCACACACGCTGACATCGCTGAATGCTCGGATTCCACACAGACGAAATTTGTGTCAACTTCACCGTTGGCCACGTATTCGCTGAAGAGCTCAACCATTATTGTCTGGGGCGTGATAGGATACGCCGAAACAACATCAACTGTTGACTGTTTAGCGGCATAGGCCAGGGCTTCATCTCCAGTGAATCCCATTCTTGTTCTCATCTCTTTCACTCCTCCGTCATCGTGATCGCCTTCACGGGACATTCTGCTGCACAGATCCCGCAACCCTTGCAGAAGTCGTAGTCAATCTCGACCATCTTCTCCTTACGCCGTATCGCGGGCTCCGGACAGAAAATCCAGCATATGAGACAATTAGTGCATTTCTTCTCATCCAAAATCGGCCGAAAGGCTCTCCAGTCTCCTGTCTTGTACTTGACCGATGATCCAGGCTCAAGAACCGCTGAGCCAATTGGCAACGACCTCCAACCAGGTTTCTCACGATCTCTACTCATTGAGAACTCACCTTATCATACGCCATTTTTATCGTCTCAATGTTCTTTTCAGCAAGGGGGCCTGGAAATCTCTCCTTGAGCGCCCTGACAACCGAGTCGACCTTTGCTAGGGGCTCGACTTTGATGAGGGCTCCGAGCATCGCAGTGTTGAATATCGGCCTACCAAGCACGTCCAATGCAATTCTCGTCGCATCAATCGTGTAGCAGATAACGTCTGTCCTCTGAAGGCTACCTCGAATCTCAGTTGCCTTCTTCTGAGTGTTCAGCACAATCTTTCCTCCCTTGACCAGTCCCTCAGTCACATCCACATTCTTCAACAAGGTAGGGTCAAGAACTACTACAGAGTTAGGAGTGTAGACCTGACTATGGATGTCAATAGGCTCATCGCTGATTCTTGTAAAGCCCAGAATAGGCGCGCCAGTTCTCTCCGGACCGAACTCAGGAAACGCTTGGACGTGTTTCCCCTCCATAAGGGCCGCGTAAGCTAGCAGTCTACTCACTGTGACCACTCCTTGGCCTCCTCTTCCATGCCATCTGACTTCTCGCAACAAGCGTCTCAATCCCTACGGGGCGCTAGAGACTTCATCTAGTATGAAAGCTTATTCCTAGCCGTATCACTCGCTGCGGACTTCGTCTTTCGAGAGATTCTCTTGTGACAAGGATTTTTCATCAGGATTACTGAACCAAGGCTTTAAGAGTCGAATTCTGACAAGCGAATATCTTGACGCGAGCGCTAATGAATCTTGAGAACCTTGTACGAGACGTTGCTGAAACAGAGTTGCTCTACTTGGGCGATCCCTATCTGAAGGAAGCCACGTGCAACATACTCAAGGTTGAACCAGACGATCGGAAAAGCGCATATCTAATCCTGGACAAGTCCATCTTTCACCCCAAATCCGGAGGACAACCTTCAGACAAAGGAAAGATTTCGACCCACACCATGATCTTTGACGTAAGAAAGGTCATGATTACGAGCCGCGTAGCCATACACTGGGGAAAGTATGTACAAAGCACGCCGCAGATCGGATCAGCCCGTATGGAAATAGAATGGAACCTCAGATACCGCTGTATGAGGAAGCACACCGCTGCCCACCTCTTTGACCACTGTCTATCGAAAGTAATGGGGAAGCGCGTTGAGACGACTGATTCATGGGTTGGAGACGAGAGCTACATAGGCTACCTCGGCGAAGCACCTTCGATGGAGCAACTGCGTCTTGCTGAGAAGATGGAGAACGAGTTGATTCCAATAGGGGGAAAGGTTGCATCTCAACTGGTGACTAGAGAGGAAGCACTTCTCATGGCACCAGGTGCGCCTAATCTCGCACGACTTCCCGCGAACACTAACCTAAGAGTTGTAACGATCGAAGGCTGCGAAGGAATACCCTGTGGAGGAACCCATGTCAAGGATATCCGAGAGATCGGACGGTTCCAGCTAGGCTCGCTCAGTGCCCTAGACGATCGGTTCAGAATCTCCTTCGACATCAACCCCTAGATCCACAGACCATAAGACCCCAGCCGCTAGCCAAACGTGAGCGCGCTCTCGGTCGTCCAGTCAGCGCCTCTTCTGGCCTCACTTTGTCTTGTTCGGCGATTTTTGTAGTTGTTTCTTCCGTCGGATTTGTCAAAGGGATTTATTAACGAGATTGCGTAAGAAAATGGATACTGGAAAGGTGCCGCGTTTGGTAAAGCAAATCCTAACGAAACTAGCAGTCGTGAAGAAGCCAGGCAAGAGAAGGGGTGTGGTCTATCGCTCTCCCAGAATCTATCTGCCGACGAAGTTGACGGATGACTCATGTTTTCCTTTTTTGGAGGGGGAGCGGATCAGAGTGGATGTGATCGAGGATCGACTTGTTGTGAGTCGGGCTGCTTCGGGAAGAAGGGAACGACGCAGAACTGCCGGAAGACGATCGAAGGCGCGGCAAGGTTCGGGCTGACTCCTTGAGATTACGGCTCGTATTGTTTTGAGGGACTCACATACGTATCGCTAAGGTCTTCTCTGTCTGAGATGAGACCGCGATCTTCTCTCCCACTTGGAATCTAAACTCGGGCGGAGCCTCAACAATCAGCGTCTTATCATTCATTTTCGCCATTATCCTCTGACTCTTCCCTAGGAACGAGACGTGATAGACTTCGCAGTGGAATACGTTGTTTCCCTGTTCTCCAATCTGAAAGTTCTCAGGTCTTATCGTTACTAGTGCCTTCTCTCCCTCAACCGGCGGATTGGACGGATCAGAAGCCACGGCTTCCACAAACCTTCCGTCATCAAGCTCTAACTTGACAATCTTCCCCGCGGATTGAACCTTGCCGCTCAGAAATGTTCCCTGCCCGATGAAATCGGCGACAAAGGGGTTCTCCGGATGGAAGTATATATCCATCGGGGTTCCAACCTGCATGATCTTGCCAACATGCATGATAGCGATTCGGTCGGAGATGCTCATCGCTTCTTCCTGATCATGGGTAACGTAGAGAGTCGTGATCCCTAGGCCTCTCTGTATCCTCTTTATCTCAGCTCTCATCTCAAGCCTGAGCTTTGCGTCCAGATTGCTCAATGGTTCATCGAAGAGAAGAACTTGCGGGTTGATCACCAGCGCCCTCGCGACAGCAACTCTCTGTTGCTGCCCTCCGCTCAGCTGATGCGGAGTTCTACTCCCCAACCCCTCCAAGCGGACCATTCGCAGAACTTCCTCCACCCTTTTCCTTGTCTCTTGGTTAGACACCTTTTTGATTCGCAATCCAAACGCTATGTTCTCGAACACAGTCATGTGTGGCCAAAGCGCGTAGTTCTGGAAGACCATGCCAGTTTTCCTCTTGTGTGGAGGAAGCGTAGTCACATCGGCGCCATCAAACTTGATAGTTCCAGAATCTGGGAGTTCAAATCCGGCGATGGCCCGTAGAAACGTGGTCTTTCCGCAGCCACTTGGTCCAAGAAGCGTATACAGCTCACCGTGATCGATTCTCAATGAGGCGTGGTCTATCGCCACGACTTTGCCAAAGCGTTTCTCAAGGTCATGGGTCTCGATAAGCATCTTGCATCGCCAACCGTCAAACACCAATCAGAGCAGTTGCTCTCCTTCGCAAGATCAAGTTTGCTCCCACAATCATGACCAGTTGAACAGTCATCAAAACCACACCCATCGCTGCAGCGGGGAACATCCCGCCGCCAAGAGCATAGTACTTCTCATACATCTTGAAAGTCATGGGTGCCGTGGGCGGGTTCGCCGCCCCTATCACTATGCTTGTGCTGACCTCCGACATCGAGTAGATGAAAGAGAGCATAGATCCTGCGAGTATATTCATCAAGACGAGCGGGATCGCAATAAGAAGAAAGGTTCTGGCCTTGCTGGCGCCGACGCTGACAGCTGCCTCCTCCAAAGCCTTGTCGGTTTGCTCCAAGCCTGAGAAGACGGATCGCACCGTGAACGGGAACTTCCTAATCGTATAAGACATTATGAGAAGCGGGGCAGCTGTGGCGATGGGCGAGAGAGGAGTTGGAAGGAATATTAGAAAGAGTCCTGTCGCCACTACGATTCCTGGTATCGCGATCGGCATTGTTACCAGTGTGTCCAGCATAGACATGCCTACAACTTTTTTCCTTGAGACCAAGTACGCGGCGCTGACGCCTAGGAGAACTATTATCATTGTAGCAGATGCCGCATAGATGACGCTGTTCATCATTGACTGAAACGTATATCTGTCGCTGAAGATGTGAACGAAGTTGTCGAACGTAAAGTAGTCAGGAAGGATACCTCTTCCCCATTGTCCGGCGAAAGCGAGAAGTATGACTCCAATGTGGGGGAGCAATGCAGCAAACAGGACGGACAGGCACAGGACATACACGAGCAACGTTGTAGAAAGGGAGAGCGTTCTCCTTCTCGGCCGCCAGATTCCCCCCTTGGTCAACATCGCATACCGTCTAAGGCTCACGTACTTCCTAATCACTATGAAGGTTGCTGCTGAAAGCCCAAGAAGAATAAGTGCAAGTGCCGTTGCCTCTTCGGATATGTAGCCGGCAGGTGTGAACATTCTTTGGAACGCTTGGAACGTAAGAACCTTCTGGGCGAGCGTCCCAACGAAGACGATCGGAGTTCCCAAGTCCTCAAGACTTAGAATGAACACCAGAAGCGCCCCTGCCTCTAGACCTGGCGTGGCTAAAGGAAAAGTCACGCTTCTAAAGAGTTTGAAGCCAGATGCTCCCAAGTTCTCCCCTTGCTCCTCCATTGTCGGATCAATGTTTGCGATGGCTGTGTACACATTCAGGAAGACTATCGGATAGAAGAGCAGAGTCTGAACGAAGATCACTGCAGCGAAATCTGTCAGTTCTATGCGAAATGGAATCAAACGCAGCTTGTCGTATAGGATCGAGTTTAGAACTCCGTCTGCGATGATCATTCTCTTGAGCCCTATCGCTCCAACGAATGGGGTTGAGAGCAAGGGCGCCATAAGAGCTATTCTCAAAGGCTCAGAGAAACAAAACCTGTATCGGGCAAAGATGAACGCGAGGGAGAAGCCTATCAGAGATGATAGGAGGGTGGTGGCGAGAGCAACGATGACAGAGTTAGGGATGACGCCTAAGTCGTAGCCTCTGACAAGAAGAACATCAGTTCCCGAGAAAGCGAACAGAGTCCCTCGGATTCCTTCGACGAGGATAAACGGTGGATCTCTGCCGAACGACAGTCTCAGACCAAAATAGAAGGGGTCAGTGAATATGAATTGGAACCATCTCACGCCAGCTTGCAGCGCACGATAGGTGATCGCTAAGAGCGGAGCGATCAGAAAGACAAGAAATACCGCAAGCACGAGAGAGAGCTGCGCCCAGGAGAGCGGATCCATCTGCCAAGCAAGGTTTCGAATAGTTAGCCGAAGGCTTGGGATGGAGAAAGGCCTTGACGTTCTTAGGGCTCCCTCATCGTTTGACGAGTTCGATTCCATTTGGCCTTCTAGTCTAGGAAGGTATCAAACCTAGTATGTATCGGTATCGTTCTGTAGCCGCTACCCTCCAAGTCTTCGCGAACTCTGAAGCAGTGGCCGGATCCTTTATCTTTTCGTTGATAGAGATCGCGTACTCCTGCGTAAATGTGACTGTTGCCCCAGCTTGCTTCCATGACAGAGGTTTGCCTAGCTCAAACGCAAGCTCCTCAAATCTTGCTTTGGATATCTTGCCTTGCGTGTACGCGCTTGCGAGCTTCTGCCAAACTGAGACCAAATCATAGTGTGTATCCACGAAGGCTGCGTCGAAGTATTCTCTGAGCGCGAACTCGTATTTGAGAGCGAGTTCATCGTCGAACTGTATTCCTATGTTGTTTAGGGTCACGTTGAAGTTTCGGTAGAGATCCTTCCTTGCTTGTCCTTCAGGCGTTTTGAATAGATCCTCTCTGATCGGAAGACGGTTGATATCGCGGTGGAGCCATATCTTCTGTCCTTCCACAGAAAGAACCCACTCGATAAAGGCCTGAGCCATTTCTGAATCTTTTGTCGTAGTCAGGAGAGCTATCGGATCTCCGTTTACGATTGATTGGTTGAACGGAAGAACATATCTCGTTCTTGGAAATTGTATTTCAGATTGGTATCCGTAGAAATCTATTGCAATACCAAAAGCAACCTCAGCGCTTTGAACGGCTGACAGAGCTTCAACCGACCCCGGATAGCTCCTCCCGTTTGCCGCCATCCTAGCCAGAACGCTCCATCCGCGATCCCAGCTAAACTTCTGTAGAATGATCTCATAGATTCGTGTATGAGACGTGGACAGCTTGGGGCTCGCGTAAGAGACTGCCGGTCTTGGCAAAACCTTCGCTAACTCGACGCCAGCAAGATCTTCCCATAGCTTTGGTTCCGGAAGTTTGTACTTCTCAAGCATGTCGTAGTTGATTATGAAGCCAAACGAGGAGATGGCGGCCGCGACCCAGACTATCTTCTTGTCAGGGCCCAGACGTTTTAGAGGCGCACCACCAATCTCGTCTCGAATCTGGTTCACAACTTTCAGCGTGTCCGGCCTAGCGAGAGGCGCAAGGAACCCAGATGCCACCATCTCATCAAACAAGGTGGGTCCGCCTCCCCAGGCGACATCGAAAGGCTCTCCGCGTTGCTGATAGCTTCTTATTGTGTCTCTCCACAATGGTGCGGCTACATTGACGAACAATGCTTCGCTTATGCCGTACTTCTTTGCGATCTCCGACGCAAGGAACTTGTCATAGGCAAGACCTGTTATGGCCGTGTCATGCCGCGTGATTACCCTTAGAACCTTCTTGGCTGGTGGAGGTTTCACTGGTGGAGTAAGAACGTAGATAGACGCACCTACAACGGCGACTAATACAACCACAAGTACAACGGCCACGACTTTTGTAATTCCGGACTTGGATCTCATATTCATGACTGGCATCCCTTGCCTTTTTCGCGTCTCCAAAAAAAAGAAGGAGGGGTGTCGACTCCTATTTCTTCTTCCTCTTGCGAAGCACTACGACAGCAGAAACGACCGCTACCACCACGACGACTGCGACAATCGAGTATGTCATGTAATCGATGGGCACTTGTTCGACCGTGAGGCCCCATTCCAAGACATTCTTGACGTACTGCATTCCCTGAAGTGTAACGCCTCTCTCTACCGCTGTGCAACTGTTCCTGTCTCCCATTATGGATTCCCCTGCTGCAACAACCTTGCTATAGGATCCATCTACTCGCACCTTCTGAGCTGCCGCAAGCACGAATCTTCCCCTTTGTCCAGGGGCTACTACTTTCGTGGGAGTTGGAGTGTTATGCACGATTGCTCCTTTCTCTGTAGTCCGGAACAGCCACATCGTGTTCTCATCCAGTACTTGGTCTATAGGTACGTACTTTCCTTCCTTGAATCCAATGACTATCGCAGGTCCGTGGAATAGAACTCTTGAAAGCCCCTTTGTGATTGTTCCTGCCCACCCTTCCCTGTTAACTCCCCCGGCTGTCTCGTTTGCGAAGACCCTGTAAGGCGCGCCAATTCCCCCGAAACCGACAGCATCTTCCACGGAGACAAACTCTATTCTGAGAGATGACCCGACTGCAGCAAGGATCTGGCTGGTCTGATCCTGTTTGAAGTTACCCACCTTCGCAGCGTAGTAAGGTTCAACAAAGTCGCTGTCGCACCCCGCATACAGGAACTTCCCGCCAGTCTTGAACCAAGCAGCCACAGCCGAGATCTCAGTTGATGTGTAATTGACTGACGGGTCGTATAGCTTGGCAACCACCAATGCATCCGCGCCTCTGAGATTCTCGCTTGTCAATCCGTTTATCTCTCTAACTTCATACCCCCACACAGTCAGGTTGCCTTTCAAATCCCTTAGAAGCTCCGCGAAACCCGTCGTGTAGAGGTCCTTCACTCTGTACAGTTTCGTGCCGTCGGGCAGAGTTCTGAAAGTTCCGTCAAGAGCCACCACCTTCTTCTGTGAATGCACAGGTACCATGCCAAGCATTGACAATAGAAGTAGCGTCGCTAGAAGGAAGATCACCGCTCTTTTCATAATTTTCCACCGGTCTCTGGTCTTAAGGGGTCTTTCTATAAGAGCTTTAGGGTTGTCGCTTCTCTTCTCGTGAAAGGCTCATGACTGAACATGATGCGATTTTCGCATGCGAAACCCAATAGCAAATCCTGCGATGGCCAGTGACGCCGCAGCTGCAACTATCAGAACCCACGGCACTTGAGCTGGTTGTTCCGGTAGCTTCTCTCCAGCTATTGCCAGAGACTGCACCATAGTCGAACCTTTCTGCCCTTTCACATCCCATGCAGCTGCATAGAAGAAAATCTTGGCGACTCCTTTCTCTAGCTGTATCGATCCCCAGAAGACCCGTGACTGAGCCTCGACCAACTCAACCTTGGTCCAAGTCGCGTTATCAGACGAATGATACATCTCAACCTTCTCCAACCCCAAGACCTCATCCCACGCATCCCAGCTGAACTCAACAATGTTGACCATGACACCTGTCCTAACCACTGGAGCTGCCCTAAGCCTAACACGCGGAGGCTCCCTGTCCTCCACCGTGGATGCGACAATCCTCCGCGACATTTGAATGCCGAGAGTCACCTGCAGATCGATTAAGAGGTATCTGTCTAGGTAAGAGACATTGCCTACACGTTCTCCCTCCACGTTCAAACGGTCGCCGCGCTTCAACCTTATCCTTAGAATTCCTTCGACTGAAATCTTCCAGCTGTTAGCGAGATCAACGATTATTCCGTACGATAAGCCATCGTTGGGCTGAGAAAACATGATCTTGAAGTCATACATTGGTATCGAGTCGTCGCTTCCGGCGTACTGCCACTCTATCCCGTTAGTTCGGAACGTCAGAACTCTGAGCCCGCTGTAGGGTCTTCCTCCGGGATACGCGTTAGGGTTCACCAAAGTAAGAACTGGCCCCCGGAACACTATGTCTCGATGCATGTGTCCATTCAAGATCAAATTGACACCATGATGCGCACATATGTGATAGACCCTGTCAACGGTCTCATTTCTTGGATTATTCGTGTCGAACATAGGATGGTGCATCATCAGAACTTTGTACTGCATATGTGCATGCGCCGAGAGATCTTTCTCAAGCCAAACAAGTTGACTGTCGGTCAACTTCCCATCTATGCTGCCTGGTCCGGTGTCGAGCGTAGCGATATGTATCGGTCCGAAGTTGAGGCTTCCGTTCCACGGCGCCAGATATTGCTCAAAGAAATTGCCTTCCGTCGCATGATCGTGATTTCCACCGCAGAGAACAGTGGGCACTTCGAGATCTGAGATCAGTTCACGCGCTAGCCTGTAGTACTCTTCCTTCGGGTTGTCTACAACATCGCCTGTGACAACAACTATGTCAGGGCTGAGGAAGTTTGCCAGTCTCGCAATTTTTCTAGAGTTCTGTATGCGTTCTGGAGTTGTGTTTATATGAACATCCGTTACCCAGAAGACCTTCAACGGAAGATTGTAACTCGCCCTAATACAGACGCTATTGGGCTCTATCTTCATCCAAGCAACCCTTCCTGACGAGGAATAGCTTGTGACGACAAGATCATAGAGGCCGGGCGGAACGCCTTTGGTCTGGAGAGTAAAGGTCACTCTACTTGCAGCCAGCGATCTGGAGACCACTAGTACACCAAGACTGTGGTTGCCGATTTCGTTGGCCAAGGTGAAGGCGCACGTTCCATCGGTCGTCTGTGACACGAGTTCAACCGTGAGATTCTCTGAAGGCCGCAGGAAGGCCGGAAACCCCACCCTTGGACGAAGAACTAACGCTTCTCCATTTGTTTGCTGAGCGATCACAGTGCGTACTTGAGACGGCTGAAAGTACTGCGCGATTAGGAGAACTAGTAGAAAGGCTGCCAGAGGCATGGCTCGATGCGCGGCGCATGTATGAGCCGACTTCTTCAAGGAATCCTTGATCATCTGCTCAACTTCCTGCGTTTGATAAGAAGACCCATCAAGGCAAGCAGCACTAGAGTCACTACTATGGGCGCAGCCAACTGAACAGGCGAGGGCGCCACCTGAGGTTGCTTGGGTTGGAGGTCAGGTACTTGGACAGATGCCCACTTGGTTGTCTTTAAGCCTGCTGCATCAATGGCTTCCAGCTTCACATACATTATGGCCTTTGTCGCCGTGAAGAGGTATCGCTCAAAACGGTCAACAATCCTCAGAGGAACACCCTTCCAAGTTGAATTGTCATCCGAATAGGATACAGTCAATCTAGCGATTCCCAAGCCGGCGTCAGATGCAGATGGCACGACAGAGACCGTCATCCCATCGACATTCAGAGAAATGCTAACTTGCGGTGGTGTGGTATCCTCTTTGAAATATACTTTGACGAGTCTTTCCGATTGTGGCGGCAGAGCCAGTTTCACCTCGGCTGAAGCTTTTTGCCCTGGCTCCTTTGCGGTTGTGAGTCTTGAAAGCTCGCCGCCATCGACCTTTGGAACGGACCCTGCGATCGGACTTCTTAACAGAAAAGTCAGTCTAAGCTGTTGGGCAGTGTCCAAGCTGTTGCTTAGAGACACTGCAAAGCCTTCAGACGTGTGGTCGTTTTGCTGAAGGTAGTCGACGTCAATCATGTTGTATGGCCTGCTCTTCTCCGTATATTCGACTCCAAGCTGAGTTAGGTTCAGGAGTCTATATCCTGCGTTTTTTTCCGACAAGGCAACTGATACCAAGCTGAGGGTTGGCTCCAGTTTCACCTCATCGCGATGGATGTGACCCATCAAAACCAGCTTTATCTCATGAGCCTTAATCAAGTTCGGAACTCTCACAGAGAGCGAGGGATGAGATTCTTGCCAGTATGGATGATGAAGTACAAGCACCCTGAACGATTCTTTTGGTTGCATCGACAGTTCCTTCTCAGCCCAAGCTAACTGCTCTTCGTCTATTGAGCCGTTCCTCGAATTCAGGATAAGGAAGTAGTATCTTCCAATCCTGATGGAATAGTACTCTGGAGCCAGGTGCTTTTCCCAGTGATAGAAGCCTTTCTCAACCGCGTAATGGTCGTTGTTCCCAACTGCCAACAGAATGGGAACCCTAAGTCGGGAAAACTCCTTTGCTGCACTGGAAAAGGGAAACTCATCAGCGGTTGCGTCTACAATGTCTCCACTGCCGATAATCAAGTCAAGATCCAAGGCGCTCAGTGCATCCAATGTGCGACGAAGGATCTTCGTGGTTGTACCGTAGTAGGCCCCGACCCCATAGTGAAGGTCGGTGATTACTCCTACCCTCAACACTTCAGGAAACAATTCGCCAACGATGAATACGCTGTTTCGCTCCACAAATGATACAGCTGGATCTTCACGTGAGTAGACTACTAAATCGTACAGGTCTCGCTTTGCTTCTTTCGGAACTTCAGCGGAGAGCTTCCAGATAGATTGATGCTCCGCAGCGATTACACTGACAACCTTAGCCTCATGATCTCCGAAAGGTGACCTAAGCGTCGCGCCCCACTCCTTTCCGGCCTGTAGTCCTGGCCTGAAATACACCTCCAAAGTTGATCCCCAAGTCAATATTGCAGGGGATCCGATGCGGGGCATCAGTATACCATTGGTTGGGATAGTATGATACTCCGCAAAGTGACGGTGCGTCCGTTGTTGGCAAGAGACGACGGCCGTGAAGGATGTCAAGACAACCGAAACAAGAAGAAGAGATGGCCGCAAGGCGGTTCTCAAGTCATTCGCACTAGATTGTGCGAGTCGAAAGGCGTATAAAGGATTTTTGTAGATTCAGCTCTTGATCGCGTTCCGTAGACGAGAAATGGTTTCCATGTCGATAAGAAATGTGCGTTTCATCTCAGTCGTTTGCATGGCGATGGTTCTTTCGTCCATCGTCACTGTACCATCCCCCGTTAAGCCTGTGTACGCTTGGTGGGACGTGGGCCACACGATCGTGACTTCGAGAGCCATACCGCTGATGCCAGACACTTGGAAGAGTTTTCTGAGCTACTACGAGTTCTACCTGAATGAGACTTCTGTCTACCCGGACAGTGTCTACAAGAACTTGGATCCCAAAGAGGAGTACAGGCACTACATTGATCTCGAGATCTGGCATCCGAGGAAGCCTGAGACCGGCACCCTTCCATTTGCGGTAGAGCAGTTTGCAGGTGAGGCCGTGCAGGCTATGAAGGCAAGTGACTGGAACAAGGGTTTCTATCTCTTGGGAAGAGTGTCGCACTATGTAGCTGACATACATCAACCCTATCACAGCACGGTGGACTACAACCCGAAAACCAAAGCTGGCAAGCCGCTCCATCCAATTCTTGATGCTGCAATGCAGGTTCACTTTAAGGAACTCAAGGTAGTGACCGCGGATGATGTGAAAGTTCTTAAGCCGGTTCAGAACATTACTCTCTTCTGCTTTCAAATCGCATGGCAGAGCCATTCATTTCTGCAAAGAATGAACCAAATCCTCATAGACGAGGAAAAAGAGTGGAGCCCTGAGTTAACGAAGATAGTCGAGAACCGAACCAACTCCGCAATAGTTGCGGTGGCCAGGATATGGTACACGATCACACTGAGAGCTGGAGCAAGCCCTCCGCAGATTCCGAAACCAAATGTGCTTACCGTCAGCTTGATTGGCATTAACCAAGAATTCGACCCAGACAAAGAAACTACCTTGCGTATTGTCGTTACAGATAAGATCGGGATCTGCACCCCAGCTGTTGTACGAGCTAGTTGGGGCAATCAACCGTTGGCTGTTCATGAGTTCTCATACATAGCCGATCCACTTGGAAAATACAGCGTTTCACTAACCAGTAGTATGCTCTCGCAGTTCAAGGGAAGAGATGTCAGCCTCTTTCTGACAGCGGAACGACCCGGATACGTTTCGTCCAGATTTGAAACTACAGTGAAGGTGGGAGGCACCTCCCCTCAGTTTATCCAGATAGTCGTCATCGTCTGCTCAGTTGTAGCAGGTGTAGTGGTCGTCGGGGCGATCTATTTAAGAAAAGGACGGAAGAAAGTAGTCACGCAGGAGCAAGCAGTGTGATAGCGATCAATGTCTTCATAACGAACGTCTCAGGAGAGCGATTGTGGGATGTCGACAAGCCCCTTCCAACCCAAGCACAAATTGCAGTGAACATAAACCTGGTTGGCTTTGATCAGAAATCAGAGAAGACGATAGAGGCTCCGTTCGTCTTCACGGTAAGCTACGCGCCTTCAATAGCTCAAATCAGCATCAAAGGAAAGGCTCATGCCACTGGAGAAGCTGGTGAAATCTCGAAGCTTGTAGAAGAGCATACGCAACAGAAACCTCCAATTCCCGTAATCCAAGCAATCTCGGCAACTGCGATTGCTGAGGCGATACTTGTGTCTAGGACGCTTGGTGTCCCTCCTCCGCTGCCTCCCCTGCCGCCGCAAGGACAAGAGTCCCAGAGACCACCGTCCATGAAATACACGGCATAAGTGCGGCTGAGTCATTGAGGCGCAAGAGAGCATCGCGCTCCAATTTATTGGAGGAATCATCCACGTTTCGATTTACTTGACCTGCCCTTCACGTTAGAAATGGACAGATCAGTCAAGATCAGAGGGAGAGGAGGAAGCCGTCGTTAAACGAGGGCCCTCACTCTGTCACGCTCGGCCGCATTCTGCTGTAGAACTAGGCAGCTTCATTCACGGGCAGCTGAGGAGCCAAGAGCGTCTAGTGGTTGCTTACGACTTGGAATGGGAGAGACTTATCGGCATCGAAAGAATAGTGCTACTAAGGCTTGTAGCTATCGAACGTTCTCGAAAGACGCCTTGAGCGACTCGACTGTGTTCTGTCTGAGTTCTTCTAGAACGGAGAATCCTGCGACATGATCCATCAGGATTTTCAGGCTAACTAAAGGCCCCTCTAGTCAATAGACCTAGACAAGTGGACAGGCTCTGACGAGTGTGTCTTTTCGCAAAAAGAGGTCCAATCATCACAACCTGACTATCCAATGTCGCTTGGGCACGGTCGCTGATTACACAGGCGTTTGTCCCGATTCTTTGAGCTAAGGCGCGCAGGAATTCATCATACCTAATGTATTGAGCGGGATTCTGTTAGGACGGGTCCTTCGAAACGGCGCAACGGGAGCTCATGCAGCAAGAACAAGAGCTGTTCTAATCAGTATCAGAATTCGGCCGCTACGAGGCCTATCTGATCGAGAATCATGCTCCTTTGACGCCAGCCCAAGCCAATTCTGATATATATCAGAGTAAGGTTAAATGACTGAAGAACCAGCAATAGTTGATACGTTTCAGAATAGGCGACACAGGCTTGGTTAGACGAAAGATCGGGACTATCCCTAAGGAAGAATACTACGACGAGAGGCAGAGGCGCTGGGTATGGGTATTCCCGCGGATCGACCGTCAGGCCACTCTGGGAAAGATAGTTGACCTGGATACCTTCTGCCAGATGCTTTTTCCGCACAGCGTCAAGAAGCAGGGTGTCGCAAAGGCCATAGTCGAGGCATTTGCCGACGAGAAGAGGCCGATGTTTCTCCGCGAACTCCAGTATAGAGTATTGAAGAGAATCAAAGTAAGTGCTCAAACCTTAAGCGACACGTATAAGGCAATGGTCAGAAGCGGAATGCTCGAGAAGAAGTACAGAAATGACCCGACCTACATAAGCAGGCAGTTCTCAGGCAGATTGCGAGACTTGGCACAGTATTGGGAGAACTACCTAGCCGCCAAGAAACTAGTCTCAATGCGTAAGCAAGAACAGGCTTATAGTGGCGGCCAGTCTCCAGAGTTGCGACCGAATTGATGTGCTATCCCCCTGTGAAATTGCCTCGCTGCATGCATTTAGAGGATCATTGCAGCATTGATGTGCATCTCATCCGAATCGGCCTTTCTTGCGTCGTATATCCAATAAATTGGAGAATTGGGGAATAATCCAATTTATTGGACGGGCACGAACGCCGGGAACTACGCCTCGCGTTTCGACCGTTTCCCAAGAATCTTGCCCGTTCGAGTGATCTCTCCTTTCCTAATTCTGCTGGCAGAGACGGGCCTTTGATCTTCTGCGAGTATCATCTCAGCTTCAATCAATTCCACGGGCCGTAGTCTGGAATCTTGCCTAATCTTGTTAATCCTCTTTGCGACGCGGAGTTTTTCCTTACTGACCACTAACGCCTCCATATCAGGGCTTGTAGTTGCCGTACCATACTTGTCATCAATTGCGACTATCTCTGTTCTCTCAAGCGCATTCTCATTCTGAAGGAAGCGTCTGATCCCCTCAACCCTCACATTGTAGGGATGAACGTTATGGAGCTTCTTCATTCGCCTTACAAACTGGTCACTTGTGACTCCAATCTGCACTCTATCCCCAGCCTCCAAGGCTTTACGTAGAAGCGCTTCATGCCCCTTGTGGAGAATATCGAACGTTCCACCGACACCAACAAGTCGAAAACGCTTGCCCAAGCTAGATCTGAACGCCCTGCTCACAGGAGGCGTTTTCATCCACAGACGCCCTGTTGAGCTGATGGCTCTCTGGTCGTGGCCCCTTACCGTCGTAGGCATTTTCAAGTGCTGTTGGGGAGGGGACGTTTCGATTCATCTTCTGTCCATGGAGCAAACACAAGCGCTACGATAACGGTACCGTACTTCCCCTTCGGAACCTCTATGAATTCTGCCCTAGTCTCGATCTTCTCGGTCTTCAAATCGCGTATCTTCGCCATTTCATCCAGCTTGGACTTGAGTTCTCTTTCAATTGCCTCCTTGTCCTTGTATCCATGAGCCTCCGCGACCAGTCCATATCTCTCCTTCTTGCCTGTTACCCCCTTGGTCCAACCAATTCCCGCGCCAATCGTCTCTCCAGGATCTCCATCCATTCGCGCCATCACCGCGAACGTAACCGTACCAGCAGTAATCGGCGAGTTCTTGATCTCCTCAGCATCCGGTGGAAGAATCGAAGACACATTGACGAGGTTGCACTGCGCGATCCCTGCCTTTGTTAGGGCCGCATCAAAAGCGTTCAACGGTGAAACGGAGCTCGTTGCCGATCCTGCTGCGATGAAGAACTTCTTCGGGAGGAAGGCTCCGTGCAAACTCCGCGTTTCCTGCATTATCTACCTTCTGTCCTCCTTGCGCCGAACTCAACCTAGTCCAATGAATTGCCTGCATTGTATCATTCTCATTCCTTTTAAGCCTTGACTTCGATGAATTTTGCACCGAGAATCAAATCTACATGCTCTCTATCCATCAACGAATCTCCATTCATGGAACCCGCGTTTATCGATCGTCGTTGCTCGCGATGTAGAACGCGGACTCGTGTTCGCCGAAGCGTTCGAAGGGCCCAAAGCCTGTCTGTTTTTCATCGTTGCACACGTTTTTTATTTGTACTTCGATACAATATAGCGGGTTGGAATGACGCGAACTCGTTTTCTGAAGGTTCCGACAGTTCCTCTTGAGGTTTCAGGGAAGGAAACCATCAACGACCTCCTTGTTGGGATGCGTTCAACTGCCTTTCAGGGACGGAAACTTGCTGAAGTTGCCGATGTATGGGCGAGGATGCTCAAGAAGAAGAACTGCATAATATGGTTGGGAATTGCCGGGGCCCTTGTTCCCGCAGGGATGCGGAAGATCATTTCTTACTTGATCAGAAGACGTATGATTGATGTATTGGTCAGCACTGGCGCGAATCTCTACCATGACTGCTTTGAGGCGAGAGGGCAGAGACACTACATTGGCTCCACTCTTTTGAATGATGTCCAGCTCAGGAAGCACCGCATAGATCGTATATACGATGTCTTGGCTGATGAGCAGAAGTTCTACAAGATCGATACATGGATTGAGAAAGTGTTTTGCTCATATCTCTTAGACAACAGACCTTACTCTTCTAGGGAGATCATTCATCTTCTGGGAAAGATACTTGAGGAAAAGGGGCAGGAGAAAGAGTCAATTCTCATCGATGCCTACAAGTCTCATATCCCAGTGTTCTGCCCTGCCCTAGCGGACAGCGCACTGGGTTTCTCGATAATGTTCGCAAACCGGAGACGAGGAAGAAGGATTGTTCTGGACAATTTGAAAGACGTAGACGAGAGTTCAAGGATAACTGAGAAGGCGAGAGTGACAGGAGTTGTGTATCTCGGAGGCGGAGTTCCAAAGAACTTCATTCAGCAGACCGCTGTAATCGCAAGCTATCAGACGAGACATGACAAAAGCCACAGTCTGGCGGTTCAGATGACAATGGACATGCCCGTTTGGGGCGGACTGAGCGGATGTACCTTTGAAGAGGCACAGAGCTGGGGAAAGATAGGTAGAAGTGCTCGGACAGCAACATGCTATGCGGACATCACGATCGCTCTTCCGATTATTGCTCGTGTGTTGGCTGAGAGATTCAAGAGACTCAGACGCAACGTTCCAGTGTTTGGCTGGGATACCCAAGGCCTAACAATCAGTTATGAGCGTCTTAGGCTATAGCGGAAGCTTCTGTCTAGAGGGAAAGCGAAGGCAAGGGATTTCTGGAAAGAGACTTGGTTGACGCAACCTAGTTCATGATCAGAACTCGGTGACTAAGGTACTGTCCCTTTCGGGCTTGAAATCCTAGACCCGTGTTCGGTCAGAGAGTTCCGTCTTCTTAACCAAGTGGCTAATGGGACGGGCTTCTCTACTGGTTTCGGTGCCTCTCTTGGAGCTGTTTCGATGGGCCGCCTGCGTGGTGGTCGGATCGGGCCCATACGTTCGACTGACAGCGTGAGAGTTTGCTCCATCTGGTCGTGAGCGATCGGCGAGATTCTGATATCTCCTAGATCGAACGTAAGCTGTCTTCCGCATCCTGGGCAAGTCCCGTTGTGTCTTCGTATCGTTTCGATGGGCTCCTCCATCTCCGGCCCGTCGAAAAGGACTGTATTACAGCTCTTGCATATGGTTAGTTGAGGCAAACAGTCACCACTTTTACACCAAGTCGCGAGGCAATTCATATGAAGTTTCTAGACATTTTCTCCTTAACAATTGTCGATGAGCGATCGTCATCGGCCCTTGAAGCTGACTCATTCGCGGCGGATCAAACAAACTGACATTGAAGCTGTAATGCCATGGCATTGGTAAGCCTTCGATGTTGTCGCATCGAGCTTTGTTCAGATCTTGTCTTAATCTAACCCTTGCAATGAAGTCTGGCCTCGAGAATCAGACAAACGGCAATGCGAAAGTCAGGTCCTTCCAAGCTCTGGGTCACGTGATTGTTAGTCAACCTTCCGGCCGCATGATTGTGCTATGGTTCGCAACAGATCGTGCCACCGCACGGAAGCCGGTACTTCTGGAAGAAAGATGCGATACGGTGCCTGTGCCATTCAAGCACGGTGGTAGCCCGGGGGAGATTCGAACTCCCGTCGACGGGTTTCTTCTCCATTGGGATCCAGAGCCCGTTATCCGTATTCGTGGTCTGACCCACTTTGACCGCTAGATTCGGCGGCTATGCACTCTGACTAGCCTCGACCGGGCTTCGTCCCGGGCTGGTACAAGACGCCGTCAGAAGCCCTTTAAGGGTTTCTAACGGGTCAGGAAGATCTTTCCTTGAATGGAAGAGATGCTCCACTCTATCACAATGAAAGCCGTCTTGGCTTCGCAATGCGAGGTCTGTCATTCCTTGGTTCGCTCAGGCATCCGCCCACTTCGGCTCAGTATCGCAGTGCGCCGAAGAGAGAATGGCTCCCTATTAGTCAACCAATTCCAAGAAAGGACATACGTTCTGTGTCGGCAGTACTGGCCATAGAGAAACGACGCGGGAATTATCTTTTATTGGGGGTAGAAGGATCGAATATGCGGGGCGCGACGGTACCGAAAGACTTAAATATATCATGGACGGGCTTCTCCTACGCTTCGGGCCAGAGACGCCGATTCTCGCTTCCGTTCCTACGGAAATGACGCGCATGAGTATGATGGCTCTAGCCCACGGCATCGATAAGGAGAGAAAAAAGATGGGCGCTGCACGAGACCAGGCAAGTTCCGTCAGCCATTGTCCCGAGTGTGGAAGCGACCACCTGGTCGAAGACTACGATCAGGGCGAGGTGATCTGCCAGACGTGTGGGCTTGTCCTGACTGATCACGCGATGAATCGAGGACCCGAATGGAGGGCATTTACTAAGGAGGAAAAGGACGAGCGAGGCAGAGTGGGAATACCGATCTCCTATTCGATCCATGACAAGGGTCTATCCACAGTCATCGATCGAGTCAATCGCGATGCTTACGGTAGACAGCTTCCGCTTTCTACAAGGCTTCAGATGCTGAAGCTCCGCAAATGGCAGATCAGGACTCGAGTCCACTCCTCAGCAGATAGGAACTTGGCCCAAGCGATGGCAGAACTTGACAGGCTCACTGACAGGCTTCACATTCCGGCACCTATCAAAGAGAGAGCAGCCGTAGTCTACAGAAAGGCCTTGGACAGCGGACTCGTAAGGGGGAGATCAATAGCGGCGATCGCAGCAGCGGCACTGTACGCCGCGTGCAGGTCCTCTGAAACTCCTCGAACCCTGAAGGAAGTTTCATCGGCATCACGAATACGAAAGAAGGATGTTGCCAGATGCTACAGACTTCTACTACGCGAACTTAACATTAAGATGCCCGTCGAGGATCCCGTTCGATGCATCTCCAAGATTGCTAACAAGGTAGGCATTGCAACCCAGACTGAGAGAAGAGGAATCAAGATCCTTGAGGACGCGAAGAAGAAAGGAATAGTTGCTGGCAAGGATCCAATGGGGCTCGCCGCGGCGGCTCTATATGTCGCCTGCGTTCTCGAAGGAGAGAAGAAAACCCAGAAGGAGATCGCTGAAGTGGCGAACGTCACCGAGGTCACTGTGAGAAACCGCTACAAAGGACTCAAAGACGCTCTCGGCTTAAACATCTGATCGGCCATTCTCTCCCGATTTTCTCAAGCCTAGACAATCAATATATCCCTAGGGGCATGCATCCGGCTAGGAGATACGATGGAGTTACATCAGGGCAGGGTTGTAGGTATCCTTGGCGGAATGGGGCCTGAAGCCACCATAGATCTTTTCACTAAGATAGTGCGCTCCACTCCGGCCTCGAAGGATCAGGATCATCTTCGCATCATAATAGACAATAACCCTCTGATCCCGGACAGGCAGAAGGCGATTCTTGAGGGCGGCCCTTCTCCGGTGCCTCTCATAATCGAAACCGCAAGGAACCTTGAGGCTGCTGGAGCGGGCTTCATAGTAATCCCGTGCAATACTGCTCATTACTGGATCGAGCAAATAAGAGGCGCCGTGAAGATCCCTGTAGTCGACATGATCAAGGAAACCGCTGAGGAGGTGTCAGAATTACGCCCCCCAGTGAGAACTGTCGGTCTGCTTGCTGCAACAGGAACTGTGAGATCAGGGCTCTACCAGCGGCACCTGCTCGGAATGGGCATTAGAACCGTATGCCCATCGGATAGAGATCAAAATGGGTTAATGCAAGCTATCTATGCCGTGAAAGCAGGCGATATGTCCAAGTCCTCTGCCACTGTTGTTCAGATAGGTCGGAAATTGATCGCGGCCGGAGCCGAGGCGTTAATAGCCGGATGCACAGAAATTCCCCTAATCGTCAGGGCAGGTGACCTCTCGATTCCGATTGTCGACGCAACCGAAGTCCTGGCCAGACGGACTGTGGAGATTGCCCTAGGATGAGTCGCGTTCTGAGGATGGCTTTCCATCAAAACCGCTTTCCAACTCAACAACAAAATGCCCGCAATACCCACAACTCTTACACAGAAATCTCGTAGGAAACAAGAATCCTACAAACGAGCCAGACCTTCGGATGTCGGCGCTTCCACACTTGGGACAGACTATGATCTGGCGCCTGCGTCTCCTCATGCGCCCGACTATCTCGAGGATTCCTCGCAAGCGTCCTCTGAACCTGTCTCGTCTAGTGAACTTCTATGCTTGAGGGTGGAAAACCATAGTCTAGGAGCAGCTTCTTGACTTTGTCCCGGTGGTCACCTTGAAGCATCACGACGCTATTTTTCACGGTCCCTCCACATGCACAGACGGCCTTCATCTTCGAAGCCAATTCACTTAAGTTGACGCTACGAGCATCGACGCCCTCGACTACTGTCAGATTCTTGCCCCATTTTCGTGTTTCAAGGCGAACTTTGACTCGCTGTTGCTCCATGCTGATTGTGCTGCACACACACAGGTCCTTTGGTAAACCACAGATTGCGCAAACTTCGGCCATGCTTGTATTCTTTAGCTCCCTATGTTTTGTCAAGATCGATACTGACACTTGTGAGTATTTAAGGCTACCCTGAAAACATAGAAGCCAAGCACACATTCGACACTACCTATATTGCCTAGACGATTGTGTCTGAGGCCGCCCTTTCGTCACCCACACAGTGCCAGTGTCTCCCTTGACTTCAACCCAGTCGCCTGACTGGATGGCCTCAACAGGGTTACAGTCAAGCCTATCCACCAGAGGGATATTTGCCAACACACATCCTCCGATGATTATCGGCTCGGTCTCAATGTTCACAATCGCCACAGGGGCAGTCCCGTACTTACGCAATCCATAGATCACATAAGATCCGACCGTACTGCCCTTTCCTCTGGGAAAGACAAGCACCTTGCCGCTTATGCTCTGCCCCTTAAGCTCATGGCCGTTCTCTATCACGACACCGCTTCGGGGGTCGACCCCTCCGAAGAACGATACAGCCTGCCTACTCACTACTGCCTCTCCCGCCCCGAATCCGTCGACGACCCTTCTGCCATCCATTCTCAGTCTACGCGAGTGCATGCCTAACGCACTCCTCCAAGCTTACCAGATGACTTTCGATTCGGTTCAATGACCTCAAATAGTGCGCAGCTTTGCAGGAATTCGTGATCATGCCACTGACCCCCATTTCTCTGATCGGGGAGACAACCATGCATGTGTCACACACGACCTTGCCACCTGCCTGTTCGATGGTGCTGACATATCCATGTCGCTCAGCAATGTCCCGAAGGTGACGTGATGTGAAGCACCATAGCTTCTTCATTGTCTTTCTGCCGGAAACGAGGCGGGCGATCAACCTAAGCTCTTTCAGACTTAGATGAGGGCACCCCAAGCAGACGTGTTCAAACTGCCGCTCGGATGAAAGCTCGTAATGAATCTCTAGGAGTTCCTCTCTGTCCACGTCTATAGTTTCGTTCTCTCTTTTCTTATCAGCCCTCTTCTTCATTGAGAACATTGGGATTGATCCGGATACTGCCATGCTGGCGCTTAGCGCCTTCAATTCGTCGTATGAGGAGACTTCTTGGAGGCCGTCGATCCTTGGAAGATAGGATCCGAGGTTCCTGCCGATCCAGAACCCTAGAAGACTATAGTCGAGCTCACTCCCCAGCTTGCACCTTACCTTAACGAGATGAGTCGGTATCCTTTGCTCGTCCAGATGCATCCCGTAGAACGGGGAAATGCCCAATATAGCGCTTGCCAATGCTGTAGGCCCGCCTTCCCTGTTAGTGTAAGCTCCCAAGACAGAGTTGGCGAATACAATTGCTGACGACTCTGCCCACGCGACATGTTGCCCTCTGAGAGCTGTACCTTCAGTGTAGTAAGGTATGCAGGTGCATGTAGGCTGAATCCTCATGTTGCGGAAGCATTGCATTATCTCAAGCTGCTTTTGAGCGAATTCCTTTGGAACGTCTAGTTCACGCCACCGGGTAAGATCCATTCCTGCAGGATTCAACATGGCCCTGACTCTGGCTAACGCTCCTTTTGAGCTAAACTCCTTCAAGAACTCAAGGCCCGGCTCTCCAATCGTCTTGTAAGAAACACCAGATATTTGGGCACTATGGACTTTGATCATCCGCTTGGCCTCGTATGCGTCCCCGATGGCCACTAGGAGCTTCATCGCAAGCCCTCTAGCCTCGCCCTCCTCACCTTCGAGAATTCGCTCCTCCCTTTTTGTTAAGAACACCCAGACATCTCTCGCTATTCTGGTATCCGTGCCTTTTCGAACTTTTCGCGGCTTCTTGAGAGGGATATGGTCGCGTCTAGTCCCATCTTTGCGCCGATCATTGTTTCTTGATCCGATGAAGGATCTAGTGACGATGAGCGAACGTTGTCGATGGTCACAAGGCCTTTGTCTGACCTGAATCTGGTTGCAATCGCCCACTCGACTTCACCGGGATCGTTCACATCAATGTCCGAATCCACTATGACAACATGCTTGAGCGATGGATGAGCGCCGAAGGCAGCAAGAATTGCGCTCTTTCCGTCTCCTTCTGTCTGCTTATCCAATGAGAGGACCGCATGAAGCCATCCACATCCTCCGGGTGTAAGAGACACAGCCTTTAGCCCTGGGATCGTTGTCCTCACAGCGTTCCATATTCGAGCCTCATAGGGTAGCCCCATCAACAACTTATGCTCGGCTCCAGCTGGCAGTAAGCCCTGGAAGATGAAGTCTTGCCTATGCATCACGCCCACGATCTCGACAACCGGTTGCTTTCGTACAATATCATAGGTCCCCGTCAAGTCAACGAAGGGGCCTTCATTGACCTCCTTATCTAGGAGTATTCTCCCTTCCAGAACGATTTCGGCGTCGGCTGGTGCATGGGCTGTCACATGCCTGCACTCGACAAGTGTCATACGACCTTCCACTAAGGCATTCGCAACTCCGAATTCACTAACTCCAAAGGGTGCTGGTGAGGAGGCAGCCACAAGCAGAGAGGAATGAAGTCCAATGGAAATGGCCACATCCAAGGTCTTCATGCCGTTGCGTTTCGCAAGCTCGCACAGTCGGTACAGGTGCCTTGGAACTATTCGTATGGCTAGGTGTCGATCGTCAAGAACCATCATCCTATGCATAGATACGTTTTCTATTCCTCCGTCGGGCAACATTGCTGAAACGATCGCTGAGGTTAGGTATGGGCCCGGATCCATCTCATAGTGAGTCAGGATAGGCAGCTTGCTGAGTCTTGGTTCGGCCTGAGTTTCGGCGACGGGGCCGTCGTTTCTGATCTTTGGAGCCAGCGGTGACTCTATTGACTTAATGATCTTATCGTAGACATCTCCTTCAGGAATTCCAAGAACTGATGCCAAGCGCTTCCTTGTGGCACACGTACCGGCCACCACTTTGTTGCTGAAGCCATCAACCTTCTCAAACAGCAGAGCTGACCTCTTATCGAATTTCTTCATCAATCTGGCGATTCCGTAGACAATCTCAACGGGCTCGGTTATCCTCATGAGCTCATTAAGCACTTCGAGTTTCTCTATGCTGTCTCTAAGACTCATTTCCGCCGTTCAATCCTTCCTGCGGCTTCTGTTACTTGCCTGTGGCATGTTTCCAATTACCTATTTGAAAGGGTTCCCCCTACCCTATGTGACAGTCTTTAGAGGACATCTTAGGCTCAAGGGCATTGAGTACCTCCTTCAGCCTGCCAATCTAGCATTGCGCAAGCATATCCCTTAGGCCCAACGTATCTCCGGTTTCTTCAGAAGTCCATATGCCAGAGCCGTCGTACCTGCCATCGCCAAGACCAAAGCCACGTACGTCGCAGTGTAGTCTGTGAAAGGTTCTCCACTAATCTTTACATATTGGTAGCGCACGTTTAGCAAGGCGTTCTTCTTGACAGCAGAATAGTAGTTGTCGAAAACGAAGTAATAGGTGTCATTCCTTGGAGTTGCAAAGCTGAAGTTAAATTTCGCCTGGGTTTGAACCAACTTTACAATGTACTGCACGCCCGGCTGTCGCTGCCTCCAATTCTCAAAGTTTGCGCTATCCAACACAAAGAAATCGATGCTGCCCACCTGGCCTGCGACTTCACTGGAGACCGCACCGTTGCCGACAACGAGTGTCGATGCCTCGAACCGAACATCATGCGCCCAGAAAGAACCATTCTTCACATCTCTGCCAACTTGGAAAGTATCAGTAATAGTTCTAGGAACATCCCTAAGGTACGTTCGACCCCCGTACAGTGACGCAGTGAAGCCCAATAGAATCAACACTGCTCCTGCTATCACGGGCTTCACCTGCAAACTACTCACCGATACGTTCTCCTAGATTGGTTCGGAAGCCTAAAATGTCTTCGCCTGATTGCGACAGCTGGCACGCGCCCCTTGATCCTACTCCAGTACTGGCTCAAGAAGACACAATTCTAAGGATACATAAGGCATATGCTAGAGAAAACACTCATGAATCCTTACACATGTGGGCGTTGTCCAGGTTGAGAGTCATCGCGGACTTGCATATCCATTCCAGATTCAGCCAAGCCACAAGCATGAACATGAACATTCGAGAAATCTCAACCTACGCACAACTCAAAGGTCTAGGGCTGGTCGGAACGGGAGACTTTACCCATCCCGATTGGAATAGAGAACTAAAACAGGAACTGGAAGAAGTGGAAGACTCGGGCATATTCCGACCGAGGAGTTCCAAGTCCCAAGTTCGGTTCGTGATAAGCGGCGAGGTTTGCACGGTATTCGCATCTGATAACAAATCGAGAAGGATCCATCATGTCATAATGGCTCCAAGCTTTGAGATCGCTGATCAGATCAGCGATAGGCTGAGGACCTTCGGTGACCTTGAGGCGGACGGGCGGCCGGTACTCTCAATGCGTGCCTCAGAACTTGTGGAAGAAGCAACCTCAATTTCAACCGAGGTCTTCATTTTCCCAGCTCATGTCTGGACCCCTTGGTTCAGCCTATTCGGTGCCATAGGCGGCTTTGATTCTCTTGAAGAATGCTATGAAGATCAATCTGACAGAATCCAGGCTATTGAGACAGGGCTGTCGTCAGATCCGCCTATGAACTGGCGCCTCAGCACTCTAGACCGCTTCGCCATCATCTCGAATAGCGACTCTCACAGCGCTTGGCCATGGCGGATCGGCAGAGAGGCTACCATGGCAAACCTACGTGAGGCATCGTATTCGGGACTGGTATCTGCGATATCATCGCGAAAGTCTGCAACGATGGAACTTACGATCGAGACTGATCCCGCTTACGGAAAGTATCATTGGAGCGGACATCGGAAGTGCGGCGTCTCTATGCCCGCAGAAGATGCTAGAAAAGTCCATAACATGTGTCCGAAATGCGGACGGAAAATGACGAAAGGCGTAGACCTGCGAGTCGATGAACTTGCAGACAGGCCCGTTGGGTTCGTGCCAAGCGAGGGATGCACAAGATTTGTGCATCTTCTTCCTCTTCACGAAGTGATTGCTGCCGCAATAGGAAAAGATGAGCCATCAGCAAGTTCAGTTTGGGAAAAGTACAATCGATTGCTTGAGAGGTTCGGAACGGAGTTCAATGTAATGCTTGGCTCTCAGGAGAAGGATCTTGCCGATGCGAGTGATCCCGCAATCGCAGGCGCAATAGTGAAGTTACGGAGCAATTTGCTGACTGTGACACCGGGTTACAACGGAGTGTATGGAAAAATCAATCTTGGAGCCGGCAAGTCAGACGCCTCTCACACAGTCACGGCGAAGAAGTTCCGTCTTGAGGACTACCTGTAGCAGGCTCCGAGTATCCTTGAATGCTAAAGAGGGGACGCGTTTGAGGGCGCCCACGGAACGTCCTTTCTCTGAATGAGCCTCCTGTGGCAAACGGGGATGTGCCTATGATGAATCTATGCTTCTAGCCTTCTAGCTGAAGAACTATTGGTTCATCAGTTTTCGGTGGCGCTATGGGAGCGGTCTTCTCTGCAGTTTCCACTGCAGGCTTCTCTATCTTTTCCATGACTGTTGCTATGTCCTTCTTTTCCTCAATCAAGGGATTTAGGTTTGGTTCTATTGCATCGCATGCAATGCTTAAGGCCTTGTCATCGATTATGCCTGCCTTGTACTCCATCTTCACATTGACTAGGAACCTTATCAACTCGTCGACTTGGCGATCGATCTGTCCGGTTCTCTTCCTCAGACCTTCTACAAGTTCCTCCTTTCTCCGTCTCAACTCAGCCAATGTTGCCGCTTGTTTCCTGCGAAGTTCTTCGTAGATGTTGGCCGGTATTTGCTGATCTCTTAGTAGCTCTCCGAGTGCCTGAATCCTTCGTGCCACGCGATCGAGTTCTTTTTGGATAAGCTCTGACGATACTTTCCAATCCGGGATGAGCACGACGGCATCCCTATCAATTACTATGTGCTCGCAAGAGTACTGCCCCAGATTTCCACTTCCATGCTCAACCTGAAGTGCCCTGAGCTCACCAAAATCGTCAATACATAGGCCTATGATTCTTCCTATCTTTCTGCCATAGGTATCCTTGAGATCTCGGCCTAGAAAGTTCTTCAACTCCTCCTCAGAGATATACGACAAAGATTTTCCACCTCCTGTCTATTTGTTCAACTCTCAGAGCGGACGGAAGGTTGTCTCTTCGGTGGTCGTACTGGGCAGTTCAGGGAACCTCTCCTTTACTTGCTGCTCAGCAAAGGCCGCTGCCTCTTCCAATATCTTCTTGGCTTCCCCGGTAGGCTGATCTCCCACAGAAAACTCGCCTGCTGCCTCTCCGATGTCGAGGACCATCGACGCAAGCGATTCGTCTATCTCAGCAAGCTTCAGGGACACATCAGGCAACACGTGACTCAGCCCTGATCGAACCGTCGCCACAACACGCTTCACAGGAGCCATGCTGTGGGCGATATCTCCAAACTCCCTAACTGCTTCCAGCCTTAGGACAACTCTTTCCAAAGCAAATTGACTGTTCAGAGAGATCTTGGCAATCCTGCGAATCTGTGCGCACTCCTCGGCATAGATTTTTGCTCGTGAGAGATCGTTTTGCTTGACGGCCGCTGCACATTTCTCGTAAAGAGACTTGTCCCGAGCCTCGAGTTCAGCAGACGCTCTTTCTATTCTGTGCAACTGTATACGTAGCTTGTGCAGCGTCTCCGTAAGCCGCCGTCTCATCGGTGTTGGTGACAGAGCTTCTTTCAGCCTGTCTTTCAGAGATCTTCCTTCACGAAACATGGTCAAACCTCTTACAAGCGGCAAGTCATCAAGAATCTTGGTCTCATGATCGGTATCTCTCGGCTCGCCATTCTTGCTAAGGTCAAGCTGTTCGTAGCCATCAAGATCGTTCCTTTGTGGAGATAGTGAATTCCCCTAAGCAGTGGTGTCAATATGTTGACGGCTGAGGTGTCAAGACCTCCTGTCGGCTCATCCATCAGCAGAAGCGGTGGCTCCGTAACTAGAGCACGCGCAATTGCGACTTTACGGCGTTCTCCGACACTCAGCGCAGCTGGGCAGGCAGAGGACTTCTCTCCGAGCCCGAAGAAGTCAATGATCTCCTGAGTCTTACGCTTCCGGTCGGTTTCGTCCGCTTTTTGAATAACCAACGGGAGCTCTATATTCCGGAAAACGTTCAGGTTGGCCAATAGCTGCGATCCTTGAAAGACCACGCCCATTTTCTGTCCTCGGAATTCTGTCAAACTATCGTCATCCATAGCTGTCACATCTTTTCCCAGTACGGTAACGCTACCGTGTGTAGGCTTCTCTAAACCCGCTACTATGTTGACGAGGGTGGTCTTGCCAACTCCGGTTGGCCCCGTAACCGCCGCAAACTCTCCTTCAACAACCTCAGTACAGAGATCGTTGAACAGGCAAATCCTGCCAGAGTCTGTTTCGAATATCTTGGTCAGTCTCTCAATTGTAACAACCGGCTTGTCATTGCTCATTGTCGCAAAACCTCCCCGATTTTGAGATTCGAAAGATTCCTCGCTGCTACCAAGCCTCCGCTCAACGATGAAACCAAGGAGACTATCACGGCAAATCCTACTATCTCGCTTGACAGGAGCGAACATTCGGCTGTCAGCGTCGCTGTGCAATACCCAGTCACGACACCTAGAACGCATCCTCCGACGGCTAGATGTGCTGTGCGTAGAAAGAAAGCATGCAGCAGACTTGATCTCTTGGCACCCAGAGCCCTCAGGATCGCCACCTCCCTCCTCTTGGATGACACTTCCAGAGACACCATGAACATTACAACAAGGAAGACGCCGAGAGAGAGGCCGCTTGTAGACAAAGCCAACGAAAACCAGCTCACCGAGAGACTTGACCCAAGAACTATGGATGCAGCGGTCGATACAACAATCTCAGTGGTTACAAGTGCCTCCAATCTTGTAAATGATGCGAATAGATACCGACTTGCATTCACGTCTGGGGGGTCCTCCAAGCCATGGAATTTCTCCTTTCGTTGGCCTCGTGCGCCAGAATTCGTAAGAATTCCGATACCTGCCCGTGCTCGTAGCTCTTGATCACGGATGCGGTGTACTCGATTTTGACATCGAGCTCTTTCATCTTGGAAATAATCATCTCTACATCTGACTTGTTCTTGCCGATGAAGAACACCAATGTTTCAGGAGCTCCGAGAAAGCTGGTGACTCTAACCGCCTGCGGTATCGTGGCAATCTGTTTCAGCACGCTGTCTCGATCTGAACGGTTGCCGACAGTGCCGGCTATGTAGACCTGTTCAGGTAAGCCCAGCTTTTCAAAATCCAAATCGACAACGTATCGCTTAATGATGCCCGTTTGCCTCAGCTTGTTTACCCTGTACGCAACAACATTTGGGTGTAGGTTGAGCCTCTTTCCTATCTCAACAAATGACGCTCTTGCGTTCGAGCTAAGCTCCGCGAGTATTTTCAAATCAATTGCATCCAGACTGGACATTGGGGCCATCCTCAACTAGCTACAAAGTCTTGCGACCATCTCTGGAATCTGGCAAGGTTTTGTTCGGAAACGGTTCTTCCACGTGATGATACAGCTTCCGTGAAGTCGCCCATTGAAATCTCTCTGGGCTTTGCAGTCGGATCAATGTCGCCATGGATCTCAAAGAATTCTCTTACAACTTTCATTTGGACTGACTGGAATATATCCCGGATATCGCTTCCTGTTCGTCCTTCTGTCAGATGGGCAAGTTTGACGAAATCGACATCTTTTGCAACTCTCAGGTTTCTAGAGTATATATGAAACATTTCGAGTCTTGCATCGGTGTCTGGAAATGGGACGTAGATTCTCTTCTGAAATCTTCTTATGAAGGCCTCGTCCAGTGCCCAAGGCTTGTTGGTAGCTCCGATAACGTAGACAGATGAGTGCTTCTTCTTATCTGCTATGCCATCCATCTCTTTTAGGAATTGGTTTCTAGCTCGGACCTCTCCACCGACTTCATGGCTTCTGATGCCCATGATGGAGTCAAGTTCATCGATGAACATTATTACGGGCCGCCCTGCCTTGGCAGCAGCTCTTGCGTCCTGAAAAAGCTTCGCAACGTTCTTCTCCGATTCGCCTAGCCACTTTGACACTATTGATGGTGAGTCAATACAGTAGAATGTCGCATCAATTTCGGTCGCCATTGCGGCTGCGAGCATCGTCTTTCCGCAACCGGGTGGACCGTAGAACAGTATTCCTCTAGCCCATCCTAGAGGGAAAAGATCCGGTCTCTTTGACGGGTAAATTATCGATTCCTCAATTGCTCTCTTGGCTTCTTGCAGATTTGCGATGTCTTCCCATCTCACATCAGGTCTCTCGATCACTGGGGCTCGTTCGACTGACTGTTCAGTCTGTTGGCTCCGAACTGAGAGAGCGGAGCCATCGCCGCGTTGCAAGTCAATAATTCTTGTTCCATAAAGTTGCGCTTTCTCAGCGTAGACCTTGTTCTGTGGGGTTCCAGGATACAGCTCGCACAACTTAAGAAGGATCTCAACTGCTCTCTGATACTTGGCGACTGCCATTCCTCTTGACCCTTGCCTGTCTAGGGTTATAGCTTCAGCTACATTCTTTGCAGCAAGTCTCTCCAAGTCCTCATACGCCACGTGTCTCACCACTGGCCTCGTCGTTATGTGCTGAGCTGAACTGGCCGCATCACTGGAGGACTATCCTCCGTTCTCCGCGAAGCGTGTCAATAGCTTTCATTACATCGTCCCTTCGCACTCCCAATGCCTTAGCGCAGTCTGCAAGGTTCAGCTTACCTCCTTGCCTTACATGGTTCCTGATGTACTCATAGACCCGAGAAGGCAACTCCTCCCGTTCGGGAGCCAGGCCTTCTACTGCACCTTCAGCCTCCAGTGTCGCCTCTTCCTTAGTAGGTGAAAGGGTCTGCAACGGCACCGAGTTGGCAGGAGCAACGTTCACTGATTCCTGTGCTATCTCGTGTTTACTTGCAGCAGATGGGAGTTCTGGAAACTGCTTTCGTATCTGCTCCTCTGCATAAAAGCTAGACTCCTCGAAGATCTTTCTAGCCTCTTCGTCTTGAAGAACCATCTCGCTGTCTCTCTGCTGTATCATCCCGGTCTCCTTTACGGTGTCGTCAAGGAGCGAGTGAACCGCGTCAAGTTCGCTTGCGACTTCCGGTATAACTCCTTCTATCTTTCCTCTGGTCTCATTCACCACACTCACTATAGGTAGCATTTGTACCAAGATCTCTCCTAGCTGCTCCACAGTTTGAAGCCGAATAATTGCTCTCTCTAGTGCGATTTCGCTTTCGAGGACTATCTTCGCCATCTTTCTAATCTCCGCACATTCAGAGGCATATAGCTGAGCGCGTGGCAAATCCTTCGAAAGCTGAGCTGCGATACACTTCTGAAACATGTCGTGGTCCTTCTTCTGGAGTCTAAGGACTGTGTCCTGCAATTTCTGATATTGAGCATTCAGTCGATGCAACGCATACAGAATCCTCTCTCTAAGTGGCTTTTTCTTTCCTCGGATTCGTTCAACGAGAGACGAAATGGGGGCTACCTCTTAGAGGGGGATGCATCTAGAAACTTTGGAAGGAGGAGTCTTTCTGTTCTAGAAAGGTTCTCTTGAAGAGGCGTTTCGTGGGTCGGCATCGTTCGAAATTGACCGTCGGGGCGAGAGTTTCTTAGCGCGATTGTGCTCCTCAATATCTCTTCTACGTCACGCTTTGCGGAGAAGGCGCGGCTAAGACCTTTCTCGATGGAGTCCGTTGCTATCTTGTATGCTTGTGGGTCGATTTCACCTGCGGCTAGTTGCATCTTATTGTTTGCGAGGAATGTCTCGAGTTCTCTTATCTGCTGATCCAGTCGAGCGATGACCGAAGCAAGTTTCCTTGTCAAAGCTTCTCTTCTTGTTTCAAGCTCATTGAGGCTTTGGTCATGATTTCTACGGAAATCCTCGTATATCTCAGGTTGAATGTCACCTTGCCTATGGAGGTCGGATAGTGCCTTCAGCCTCCGGAGGGCCAGGTCAAGCTCGGTTTTGAGGTTGTTCGCCTCGAGCTTCCAATCGTCGAGGAGCGTAATGCCTTTGTCATTGACAACTAACTGGGATGGCTGGCAATTCAGGAATTGTCCATTTCCGAGTTCGACCTCGATCGAAGTAACTCTATTCCTAACATCTGTAGAGATTCCGACTATTCTTCCGACGGTTGCTCCGTAGTTGTCCGAGACAGATCGGGCCAACAGATCCTTGGCGACATCCATTTGCAAGCTCATGTTCAGGCAACCCTTCCCGGTCTTCAGGTTGCTAAAGGAAAGGCTGCGAGGAGCGTTCTTGGTCGACTTGAACCGATGCCGGAGCCGGTAGTTCCGGGAACTTTTCCTTCATTCTTTGCTCAGCTATTGCACTTGCCTCTGTTAAGATTCTCTGGGCTTCCTGACTGGTGACATCCGGCCTATGCGCGGCACCGGTGGCCTCCCCTGCTTCGATGACTATGTCGTTTAACGTCTCTCCCACAAGTCCCAACTCGTAGGATACTTCGGGCATGACGCCGGAGATTTGTGTTCTCAAAGAATGAATGACTTTTGCGACAGGTGCCATATGGAATGCTATGTCTCCAAATTCCTGAACGGCCTCAAGCCGGAACATCGCTCGTTCTATTGCGAGTTGGCATTGAAGAGTGACTTTTGCGATTTTTCTTATCTCAGCGCATTCTTCTGCATACATCGATGCTCTCGCGTTGTCTTTGGCAATCTGTGCGTCAACACATTTCTTGAATAGTTCCTTGTCTCTTTGTTGCATCCTCAGACTGGCAAGCTCTAGCTTATTTTGTTGCGTCTTCAGCCTAAACACGGCGGCAGTTATCCTGTCCCGCATCGGTTTGTCTGATGAGCGAATCTTGCTTTCGATTCGTGTGAACAAAGGCTCTTTGTCGTCTCTCTCCCAATTCTTGATCACGAAGTCTAGCTCCTTGCATTCTATTCTTGTGCAGAGCACAAGTCAGATTGTGATTGAACCATGAACTTCGTGAAACCTTTCAAAGTTAGTATAAGAAATATGTCAAAAACAAGATTTGATCCAAATCTAGTTTCTCATATTCCGTTCCGACATAGCAATGAGTCATATTTGTGCGCAGGAGAGTTGCCTATGAATCCCTAGACTCTCAGCCGAGAAATCCGACGAGTACTTAAATACCTCTGACCTCTTACCACGTATGAGCGAAGCCTCTGGCACACTAACCGATGGGATGTTACGAACACTGTACCGGAATGTCATGAGCCAATTCCGGCCATGGTAAGGCTTAAGACAAGAACCTGCCATTAGAGAGAGGACTTCGGCAAAGCATTTCCATGCTTTGGAATACGGAGGTGAACAATGAATGAGCGAAAACACGGCGCCTTCAGAAGCAGAGAGACGAACAAGGCCGAGAGAGCCAATTCCTCCGGACACGATCTTCGTCGGAAAGAAGCCTGTAATGAGCTACGCAACAGCTGTGATGATGCACTTTCAGACGGGCGCAAAGGAGCTTACAGTCAAGGCAAGAGGACGAGCCATAAGCAGAGCGGTAGATGTGGTAGAGGTTGTGTCTCGAAGGTTCTTTGCAGGGAAGCTAAATGTCAAGGACATAACAATCGGAACAGAACCTGTTGGCGAAGGCGACGACGTTAGAAATGTGTCAACAATAGAGATCAGGGTGCAGAAGTTAGACTAGGCGGAGCAATCCGGCAACCGGTTTCTTCATGCCCAAATTCTTGAAGAGGTACGTTGTCAAGGGCTAACTATACAGCTAGTGGAGACATGAGACAAGGTGCATGCAACATAACGGCAGTCCTGGCAGAACAATGGATCCCAAGCGCTGCATTCTCCTTCGATTCTCATCCGGCTGCATTGAGTCGGTGTTTTTTCACGAATGTTGCATGTCCGAATCTGTCAGAAACGAAGATGGCGTATGCGATTCAGAGGCTGAAGAGCAGGTCAGAAGGTGAAGCCTGTACGTATGAGTTGACTAGGCGAAGATGGATCCAGAGGGAGAGGATGTCATTCTTAAAAGCGCTCATGTCCTATTGTGAAGTATTGGTGATTGGATGGATCGCGCCACTACAGGCATAGGCGGTCTCGACGAGCTTCTGGGGGGAGGCATCCCAAAAGGCAGATGCGTATTGATAGTTGGCAGTCCGGGTTCTGGTAAGACCACGCTGGCGATGCAGTTTCTTCGATCCGGAGCTCTATCGGACGAAAGAGGCTTGTTCGTCACAATGGATGAATCGCCTGATCAGATCAAGGAAAACCTCTCAGGCTTTCGCTGGAATCTTGACAAATTGGAGCGTGAAGGGAGACTCTTCTTCGTGGATGCAACACCAATCAGGCGCGTCAGAACGAAGTCTGTTGACTATGCCGAACAGGCGATGTTACCCAGTGTGACAGAAGTTTTCCCGGAGTTGACCTTGAAGGATCTCATTCGGACTGTGGGCAAAGTTGTGGATGAGGAGAAAATTCAACGAATAGTTGTTGATCCAGTTACTTCAATTATGCTGCGATACGAGAAGCCTTCAAGTAGGAGGAAGGCAACGCTGATGCTGTTTGATGCTCTGGCAACGACGGGGTGTTCTTCACTTGTCACGACAGAGCTTAGAACAGCCATGCTCTACAGAAAGTTTCAGATAGAGGAGTTCCTGTCTCAAGGGGTCATATTGCTTCACATGCGTCTTCACGAGGGTAACGTTGTCAGAGCAATGCAGATAGAAAAGATGAGGGGGATTTCGCACGACATGCAGTGGAGGCCCTACCAGATTACGACTGAAGGAATCGAGGTGTTTCCTAGAGACCGTGTGTTTCGCTAGGATGCACGCTCAAGAAGTGTCTACTTGCGACTGTAGAAAACAATACCTTGAGGAGCTTCGACTGAGAATTCTATCCATTTCTCGGAGTGCTTTCTGCCACGAACCTTCTTTACTCTCAATCGTCTGGAGGGGATCCCTCTCCGCTCGAATGTCTCCAGCTCGATGATGCAGTCCGACAGTCCCTCCAGTCTGGACATGGTGTCGTTATCCAGACCGGTTCCAACAGAAAAGTAAAGGCTTCCTTCCTGTCCCTTAATCCTGGCCCCAATGGAATGCACAAATGTCATTATCGGATCTGGTTTAAGTGAGGCAAATAGCGGCGCGAGAGAGTCGAAGAAGAATGTGGTGCCTTCCCCAAGAGCGCTTGCTGCACTTGAAATCTGCATTCCCAGCCCCGTGAGGTCTGTTAGAACTTGGATGCTGTATCTCTCTGACGAAGCCCTTCCTGCTGTACCAGAGTAGCAATCAATGAATGCAAGTTGCTTTCCTTTGAATCTGGAGACATCCAAGCCCAATTGTTTCATGTCCTTACTAATCTTTCTCGGAAAATCGTTGTTTGCAATGAATACGCAGGTCCCTCCCATGTTCAGTTGATCGTACATCAGCTTTTGCATAAGCACGGTCTTTCCTGATCCTGGGTTTCCTATGATCATGACCGCTGCCTCAGTTGGGATTTCTCCGCCGAGAAGGTCGTTTAGGAATTCGAAGGGTACTGGTCTGGGCTTCTGCCGGTATCTAGAGAGCAACAGGGCGGATGTTGCCATGACCCCGGCGAGAATGGCGATTCCATAGTAGAACCACATTGGAATCACGTGTAAGGTCACTGCATATCTTGTAGGCTGAGATAGAACGATGATCTGCGTGAGAAGCTGGGATGAGTCATAGCCGAAAATGAGCGTATAATTTCCCTTGGGCATCTGAGAAAAGAGCAGTAGTCCGTCAGATCGAGTTCTATCCGATGCGACTATTCCCTTTTCAGTAGCCAGGTCAACTTTCGCTTGTGATAGTGGGATACCAAAGAGATCTTGGACTGAAATTGTGAGATCGTGCACGTCGCACCTAAGAGTTAGTTGTTTGTCTGCCGTGAGACTGATATTGTTTGTTTCATTCACAACGCTTTCTTTCCAGTAGACCCACACATCATACGGGCCAGTTCCTTCTGTTGAAGGAAGAGTGGCCGCGACGAAGCCTGCATCATCGGTGGTTCCAGTCCAGACCTTCGCTCCCTTCTGAGTTACAGTAACATTCGCGCCCTTCATTTCGCGATCCAGGGGATCTCTCGTAGTCAAGTTCATTACGTAGTAGTATCTTTCGACGAAGGGAATAGCCAAGTGGCTTGGCGTACGATTGTCGTCCCAATGGAGAAAGACGGGGAACCTTGCACTCTTGACCAAGACCTGCAAGACTAGCATTGACTTCGCGGGAATGGTTCGAATGACCGGTCCGACCGCAAAGACGTGAGGCTGATCCTTCAACTCGGATTCGACTAGTACCGGCGCCTCGATACCGCATACGTGTAGTGTTCTACCCTGATCCGTTATCTCTACTAAAGTCGCGTTGATAACTGCGATGCCAGAAGCGGAGGCTCTGAGCCAGAGCCTGAATGTGACTGTGCCGCCTATTCTTACGGGTCGACCAAGCTGTGGATGAAGCACAAAAGCAATTGTCTCTGTCAGCAATGACCATCTTTGGAGGCCGTAAGGAGGATCTGTACTTAGGATTCTTCCCCCAGGAAGGTCACTGAAATATCCTGTATGAAGATAGAAGACTGTAGGCTCTGTTGTCATCTGCTGCGAGGATACATTGGACAGCAGCATTGAATAGGCTACGCTTAATGCGAGAACGCATAGCACATGCCTCAGTCTAATCTTATCTCTCATGATGCGCGTCACCATATCCGCATGAGCGCAACAGTGTCTTTCCAATTTTAATCATGCTTTCAGCGGAACCTTTGGCTGATGTCTTCACGTAAATCAAATCTTCTATCTTGATGACGGTCAGCAGAAATGCCACTGCCCATGCCATGAACATTATTTCTCCAGCAGACTCATGGAAAGCTTTCGCCTTGCCAATCCCTTCAGTCGCCACGTAATAGGATACCAGGTAGATGCGAGACAGATTGATAGAGAATGTTCCCAAAGCCCCAGCAGCCGAGTACAGCACCTTCCTGTAGCGTGGGGCATCGATCTTCGCGATCAAAACAGTGATTATCATAAAGAAGATTATCATGCTGTGAACTCCCACGCACGGCCAGAAGAAATCTAATGCCCCCTTGAACCACTGGATGCCCTCTCTCGTAACAAAAATGAAAAGCCTCGATGACTCAGGTTGCCAGATCGCCTTTATCCCTGAGATGCTCAGAAGAGAGACGACGATCGGCACGATCACATGAACAATTGCTTGCATGGGACCTAGTGAAGCGTAGGGGAAAGAGGCATCAAGAAAGAATATTATGGCCATCCCCAACAGATATGCTATTGGCGTTATCATCTTAACGAGTTTCGAAGGCCCGTAGGCAGAAAGGTAGACCGCCAAGAGATATGAGACAAAGGCCAGATGCTCCCACATAGATACCCAGCTGAACATCTTCGGCATTTCAGGAAAACCCAGCCATGTGCCCGCCTTCGCAATCAAGTCGTTAAGGCCCACAAAGAAGACAGCAACATAGTACGACACGAGAAGGGAAGCTGCGAAGAGCCACCTAATAGCAACTCTCTTATCCAATTTCGTCTGTAACTCCGCCCTTCCGTCGTACCATTCCAGTACTACAAAGAATGCAGCGAACAGCAGACCGCTTCGTCCTTCATTCCAACCTGAGATGAAGCTGCTTGGAGCGACTACCCATAGGATCATGACAGGGGTCAGGCTCATAAGGAGAAACTCGAAACCACCCGGTAGGACCCTTTTCTTCTTTTCGAAAGGGTTGCCAAGATTACGGCAAACCGAATAGATTGCAGACATTCTTTCCTCGCTCTTTCTGGAAGCATCGTGGCGCCAATTGGCGTACGATCACGATCGTAAGCGGCATGCAAACGCGTGGGCTTAGCCCTAGGGCCACGTTACTTCGGCGAACCTAGTGTACCTGCTGCTTCGGCTCATCACGCTCTCTGTCTCTTTCTATTCTTCTAATGTAGTCTATTGTGAAGCATGAGAGGGCGAAAATCAAGACAACCAGTTTGCTGGAAAACACCACATTTATGGGATACGGGTTGTTGGGCCAAGGGTTTACAATGACATCAGGGTTTTGTAAACCTTGAACTGCCAGAGCAGCAGACCATAGAACAATGTGGTAGACTATTTCAAACCCGCTGCCCATCGCGAACAACCAAGCAGATATGTACAGCACGCTGACGCCTCGGGAGGGCATTTCCATGAACCGTCTTCTTGTAGATGTCGAGTTGAGACCAAAAGCGTAAGATAGGAAAAATAGAAAACAGAAGAGCGTCATGGGCTTCATGTATATTCCAGGAAGGACATAGACCTCTACGGAGACAAGTGCGTCTCCCACAACGTAAGGTGGCGTTGCCTTCAAAGTGTTTGCCAGAAGCACTGCGATCGCGGCCGCACCAGATAGCCACGAGAGGGCGGTCATGAGATATCGTTCTGAGGCAATTGCCCGGAGCGTGCTCGGGATCCCTTGTGCTAAGAATGCCGGTTCATGTTCGTCGCCGGGATTCGAATCTCCCAAGATCATTCGCCTTATGGCAAGTTCATTGACAATGCGGTATTAATGCTTGATGGAGCATGCAATGGAAGTTTGCAGCCCGAGTTTCGACCGCAGCCCTTCATCATCTGACATGTATTTCCCGGAAGAAACCCGCATACTCGCCAGGAAAGTCTTTCGTTGCACCTACTAGGAGAATCAAGGCAACCTCCGAAGGGAGGAGCCAGCCTGCCTCTGAGTAGTACTTCCCTATTAGTACCTCGCGATGCGACCATTGGTTGAGAGGCGTGCTGACTATCACAATCCTGTGCCGTCCAATCTGGTAGACCTCATTAGGTTGATCCGAGAAAATGACCCACAGTATATTGGTTCCGTCGTTGATCTCCACCCCGAAGACGTTCTTCGGGTGCCCAGAATCACGGTAGCGTCCATGCATGAATGTTGGGTACACCCACATCTCCAAGGTGCCTTCCAGAAGCTGCCTTGTGGCTGTCCCGCGGAGATTCTGCCTGACATGCACCGTCGCCCAAGCGTAGGCATCACTTGCGCCGTCCTGATAGACGTGGAGCCCCAAGCAAACCTGTCCATCAACGGTGTCTCGTCGTATGAAGCCTCGATCATTTGGTCCAATCAGCAGAGACACTTCCCACATCAAAGGCTTCATGAATTTCAACACCGGATCAGATGTCCAGTACTTGAATCTTGGATTTGCTATCGCAGGAGACTCCGAAGTGACTCCATAAAGCCGTGTGAAGAGAACAGCGATCATAACTATGCAAATGAGCATCGAGACCGGAGCGAAGAATCTTCTCACTTTTTCTTTCATTTGCGGTTCCTCCGTTCAAGGTACAACACAAGTACCTCTGCAACCATCACCGGTATCCAGTACATGAAGTAGTTCTGCAGGGCCCTATGGGAGAACCACATCGTCACAGCCGGAAAGATCCAGATCAAGTGCTTCAACTTGTCAAAGTACACGAAGTAGTTGGCGACCAATGTCAGGAAGAGAGCAGCTGTGGTTCCCAAGTAGAACATGGACGGAAGAGGAGCGATTCCTGCCTGTGTTAGCATCGACAACCCTTGGCTGAGGAGCACTAGCTCACCGGAGGCTGGTGTCAATACGCCCGAGAACCATGCCCATGGATCTTTTGCAACGAAAAGGAGATTTGGTAGGGCAAAGCTAACAGCCGCCGCTCCTATGAACTTCATCACGTTTGAGACTTTCACTATCAGGCTTCCATCCTTGAGGTTGAACATCCATATGAGCGTGAACGGCGCGACGATCCAAGGCTCCTGCTTCATGGCGCATGCGATTCCGTAGAAGATTCCGCTTCGGAATGGATCATTCATAGATAGAGCAGTCCACACCATAGGGAGCACCCATAGAAAATCTGTGACGGATCCGGCGTTGAAGTCTATGGCCAAGTCTGCGCTGACAAAGACAGGCAAAAGAACGATGGGCCTCAATTCCTTAGGTGCGTTGTAGTAAAGGGTGATCGCCGTGGCTATTTCGAAGAGGAAGATGACCCATCTCATGTCTTCAAGTCCGGCTGCAACAAATGGAACGAAGGTAAGGAAGTGAAGTGCCGGATAGGCAAGGTTTGTCGATATGTCGCCTGATGGGGTTAGCGTGATGTAAAGCGGATCGACCTTGAATCCATATAAGGCATCTTGGAGGTCAAGTGGATATGGGTTCAATCCTTTCTCAACGAATAGGTCGGCGGCGTAGTGAGTGAACGCCAAAGCGTCGGTTCTGTAAGCACCTCTATAGTGGATCTGAAACAAAACATAGGCGCTGATAAGCATAACAACCAGGAGCGATACTGGAATGAAGTCTCTCAGCTTTTCGGCGTGTGTCGAGCTGGAGAATGCCAGGGCTAGTGACGCGAAAGCGATTGCATATATCACAAGGCAGTATACGACCACTTCTGGGTTTGACTCGATTTGTCCGCGAACCCAAGTCTGGAATCCCTCGTAGAGGCAGAAACTACCTGCTGACAGGTATCCAATTCTGAGAATTGTATCCTCACTTGTCGAGAAAGGCGGGGTGCTTGAGATAGTCAGGATCTACACCTCCCGGCAGGAGTTCTTCTTCTGGCAAATTCATATCCTATGAGCGTCAACAAGACTGCCAGAGTAACCGCCGACAGATAGTACACGCTGAGATCGATGGGTTTGTGGTATAGCTTGACTTCTGTGACTCCAGCTGGAACCCTTATCGTCATGAATCCCTCTGGATCTTTGCTAATATCGAGTGGAGCACCGGCTGAGATCGCGCGCCAAGTGGGAAAGTAGGCTTCTTTGATGATTACCGTGGAACTGCCATGAACATCAAGCTTCAACGTAAGGACATCTGGGCTCTCACGAGTCAGGACTACTTCTCCTGTGCTCTGAGGAATCAGCTCTGCCATCCCGATCAGTTCTGACGAGCGATAGACCGTGATCGCGCCCTCCTCGTAGGAGAATTGCGCATCCGACTTAAAGTTGGTTCCGTTGAAAAGGCTCGATCTCACCTCTTCGTCAACCTTCCCCACGATGACCCACTTAATTGCGAAGAGCCTTGATCTGAGTATCAGATCCTTCCAAATCCGTGTTCTATTCGGAGACTCCTCAGGTTCTACCGGCCCAGCAGACTCAAGGTCTACAATTCTATAATCGTTTATTTCGAGTAGGTGTTTCAGCAGTTTGTCTTGCGGGTACCATCCGTCGATCAAGGGCTTGTTAGTGTAGTATGGGAGCACGTATATCCAGAGCGGGCATCTGATCGCTAGAATCCTGGCGTATGTGGGATCAGACCTGAAGTAGGTGATCAGCCCTGGCGGAATGCTCCTATTTGTGACATGATAAGGTAGAAATTCACTCACATCATGAGTCAAGGCATACAATATCTTCACGCAACCCCCAGTTACAACGATTCCTATCAAGAGTGCAGGGAGAAACCAATGTCTCTTGACGAAGAAACGAGTTCTGATTGCAAGCAGTTGTTTCAGCCCTACCGCACCAAGGATGCTCATTGGTATGCTTAGATAAAGCCAGAATCGGTGCACATCAAGGGCCCTCCAAACTAAGGACAGCGGAGACAAAACTACAAACGGTAATGCATAGCTTCCGAGACTGAGCCAGAAGAATGCTGCAAATGATACCCGCATGAGGTCGGTTTGTGAGCCTTGACCTGAAGCTGACCTACTGCTTCGCCACACAGCATAGAAGAGGCTTAGAAGCGAAAGCACGACGATACTCTGCCCAAGAATCCTCATAGGTGTCGTGCTGCTCTTCTCTCCTGATTCAAACAGTGCCATTCCGGTCAGCATGAAGGCAATCGTGATTGGAACGAATCGCTTGTTGAACCCTGAGTCGAGAGAGTGCCTCCAGAGCGCGAATAGTGCAAGACCAATATGGGCTGCTCCGAAGGCGTAGGTAACGACATTCACCGAGAAGTAGCTCAACCTGATGAACGGAAACTCAACATTGCGGTTGTAGAACGGATTGCCTAGCAGCTGGTCGGAAGCCCCAATGAAAGGAAAGACCCAGAATGAGGACAATGAGAATCCGATAAGAAGAACAATCGTTGTCATGATCACAGGGCGCGCAAGAGCGTGCGGGCCTCGGCCGTTCAAACCATTCTTGAGAGCCAGCAGAAGTCCGAACAAGGCAGCGCAAAGTGCTGATAGATGATGGGTCAGAGCTATTATGCCGAAGAGAGCTCCGGCAGAAGCAAGGGAGAACAGTCTACGTTTTCCCGCCAGTGTTTGAGACAATGCCATTATGAAAAAGCAGACAAGAGGAAGAGAGACAATGCTCGGGAACCTGTCATAGAACAAGTAGTTTTCTACTATGGTCGGAGAGAAAGAGAGAAGGAAAGCTGCCAGGACTCCCTCCCTTTTGTCGACTCCGACACTACGTGCGAGATAGTATACTGCTACTGGCCCCAGAACAAAGAATGCCGAGTCCACCAACTTGTATGCTAAGACTGGACCCATATCCGCCAATGAGACGGCAAAAGTGAGATAGTAGCTCAGCGGCGGATAGAGAAGGAAAAGGGTAGTTCCACCATACCAATCTGGATTCCATTGAGGAATGTACCAGTTCTCTTGGTAAGACTTGTACATAAGCATGATTCGAAACAAATGACTAGTAGAATCCACCCCAAGAGGAAGTCCGTCCAGAAAGCGAATGGCGACCATGGTGAGATTAACAGCCACCACTCCTCCTATTGCGAATCTCATCAGCTTGAGTGAGGTTTTCTCAGCAATCGCTTCACCCATCTCTCGATCCTCCGGTCCTGATTCAAGGCCTGTCAAGGGATGCTCGACTAGACGCATATCCAAGATCAGGCGGGGCGAAAGGCCTGCTATCCGCCGCTTTCGCACGCTTAGGCTTTCGTCTTCTTGTAGGGATAACCGGGCCCAAGAGAACCATGACGAGTATAACAATCAGCGTTAGGACAACGATTGAGGTCGGCGAGATCTCCCACCTTCTAAAGAATGAGTCTATCATAACATATCTCTTCACGTGCCTCGTATGTCCAGTCCCAGAAAGAGTTTCTTCCCAGATTACATATTGTCCTTCGAGATTCGTAAGCTGAAAAGTTGTTATGCCTTGGCCAGCCAGCATCAACCAAACATAGCCAGTGATTGTGCCCATATCGGTCTCGAATACTATGTCTGCATACATCTCTGTATAGTCAAAATCGTTCCTTTGCTTGTTGAAGGCCACGATGTCTCCTGTCTTCTTAACGGTCAGATTGTACAAAATGTCGTACCAAGCACTCTTTCCAGTGCTGATTTCATCGTCGCTATCATTTCCCTTTAGCCATCCATAAGCAAGTACATACTTGAAACGGATACCATTGGTGTTGTTTCCAACTTCATCATCAAACATTATCCTTGCCCAATCCGCAGTCGACCTCATGACCACTCTTATTGGCGGGGTCTCGCGCCAGCCTACGCCATCGGTAGCTACTTCTCTCGTTAGACCCTCGGCGTCAGGAGTTGAGGTGGCACGCAGTACGATTATACTCGTTGCGAGAAGAGTACAGCTGATTATCGCTGCCACTATTCTCGAAATCTCTGGACGGCTCATCTAATCCAACGAAATTGGGATGGGCTTGGTCATTCTAATAAAACCACCTAATAAAATGCGCACGCTGGGTTACTGTGGCGTAACGCTTTAACGGATGATGGGGACAGTACTGTAGCACCTTGGGGCTCTAGGGGAACCTGTGAAAAGTGGCCTCCGTCCGCCATGCCGAGACGATCCGGCATTTGTGCAAGAAGATCGCAGCGAATTCTAACGTGACTGCTATTTGCTTGTATGGCTCCCAGGCAGGTGGCTACGCTAGAGCTGATAGCGACTTTGACGTTCTCCTAGTCCTTGAGGGCTTCCGGAAGGGCGCCGGTTTCTATTATAGAAAAATGAATCAAGCCTATGCGGCTATCCTTGCTGTGGAAAGAAGACTTCTTGAGCTTGACGCGAAGGACGGAAGCTTAGGTGAGTTTCTGTGCACCAGGCTACTGGGTCCCTACGTAGCGTTGGAGAATTCCGATTTCCTAAGGACGACAGAGATCTTGGCAAAGAGGAGAGTTGCCGAGGAGGAGCTCAGAGATCTGGTCGTGGAGTACGGCGAAATCTCTCGTGGGTTGGTCATAGATCCTGCATACCTCGCTCTCTCTAGGCTGCGCAAGAGGGCTAGGCTGTATCCCGCTCTTCTCAATAGCTATTCTAACATGCTCAGGAGCGACCTGAAAGAGGTCAATCTGAGACTCATCTTGGAAGGCTATCGAGTCGCATTAGAAGATCTTCAGACGGCTGGGCTGATCAGATTTGAGGGTCAAAAGTTTGTCCTAGAAGATAGATTCATAGACGACATTCTCACCCAGAGATCCTTCGGCAAGGTTGTCAACGTTGTTGAAATGAGTAGAAGAGCGATCTACTCGTATCTGGCTTACGGCCGCACCCTCGGACACAATTTTGAGAGAATATTGGAGGAATTGGGATCGGCCTTGCAGAGAGGTCTTCAACTTGGATTGACCGAGAAGCCTGAGGATCCAAGAAGCTATCTTTTTCTAAAAACATCGACGGGAACCATTCAACTGAATGAAAGGTCTTCCGTTGTCGACATTGCTCTGAAACTTCGACCAGATGCCAAAGTAGCGATCACACCGCTCGCCGGAGTACTCAACGATGTCTACCTGGTGTCTGTTGGTCAGGAACAGCTGGTGGCAAAGAAATATACTGACTGGTTTAGTCTTAAGTGGTTCACTATCAATCTAGTTACCCTCGGCACAAAACAATTCTCCGTGATGGGAAGCTCTCGACTTGCAAACGAATATGGAATGAACAGGATTCTTTCCACAGGAGGAATTCCTGTGCCTGACATAATTCATGTGAGTATTCCTGATCGGGTTCTCTTAGAAAGATACATCCCGGGGAGAAACGTCGCAAGTCTGGTTAAGCTGGCATCTTCTTCCGATCAGCTCTCAGCTGGTGATTACGAACTTGCGTCTCAGATCGGAAGGACTATGGCGATGATTCATTCTATAGGCGTCACGATTGGTGATTCAAAGCCGGAGAACTTCGTGCTCTCAGTTGATAGGAAAGTCTATTCACTAGATCTCGAACAGGCAGGTAAGAAGGGGGACAAGGCGTGGGATGTGTCGGAGTTCCTGTTCTATTCAGGACACTACTCCCCCCTAATGACCCAAGGGCTAAGTCAATTCGTCGACGGGTTTGTGGAGGGCTACTCTGAAATTGGAGAACGTGGGGTACTGAGGCGCGCCGCTGGAATAGGCTACATCAAAGTATTCTCAATATGGACCGCTCCCACGGTGATATATAGGATAGCGGAGAGACTGCGTAGAGCATAGGACGATACTGACGACAAGTAGTGGCTCAACTCCCTATGAAGCATCGCTGAACTCATCTGGTGTCAGGAGTGGAAGGCTTACGAGAACCCATGCGGCTCGTGATATTCGACCTCGATGGGACATTGACCAAGGTAGAGAGCACATGGCAATACATTCACGAGAAACTCGGAACATGGCACGCTGGAAAGCTATCCGCAGATGATTATTGGACAGGAAGAATCAGCTATCGGAAATGGGCAAGGCTTGATTCTAACATGTGGCGCGGTGTGACGTTGGCTAGGCTAAGGTCGATCGTCGACACAATCCCTTATGTCGACGGCGCGGCAGAGACGGTGGCGGAGTTAAAGAGAAGAGGAAAGTTCTCAGGGATAGTCAGCGCAGGAATATCTCTACTTTGTGACAGGGTGTGCAGGGATTTAGGTATGGACTTTGCTGTGGCTAATGAGCTTCATGTCTTCCGGGGAAAGATGACGGGAGGCGTCACTGTAAACGTGTCTCTAGGTCGAAAGCCGTCGGTGATGAAAAGGGTGGCAGAACGTTTGGGGTTCTCTCTTCGTCAGTGCGCTGTAGTGGGGGATAATACCTTCGATCTGCCGAGTGAGGCAGGGTTGAGAATTGCCTTCAACCCCAAGGATGCTAATATCACGGAGAAATGCGACATCGTAGTTAGAGGTACTGACATTCGGGATATTCTCCCACATATATTGTGAACAGCACGAGACTTTTCACAATGTATGTAGAAAGTGTGAAAACAGCGAGTAGTCTCGTCGTGTTGCTGCTACGTCAACTACTCGGAACACTCCGTACGGCGAACTCTTCTCTTCTTCGTACAGTATTTTAGAGGCCACCCCCATCATAGCGCAGCCCAAGCCCACCTAGTAGATTGTGGCCCAATCAAAGATGTGAAGCGCTATGGAGGCACAGTTGGTTGAACACCAGCTACAGTGCAAGGGCCTGAACTACCGTATCCGGGCCAACAGAGATCTAGTGACAGTCTCACGTCTGCTTCCTCTAGGAGAGACGAAGATTCCTATGTCTCAGCTAAGGGCAGTCGAGCTGGCCGTCAGCAGCATCTTTCCCCCCATACTGCTGTCTCTGTCAAGCGTCGTCTTCCTCGTCGGTGTTTGGTGGTTCATAGGCGGTGGTTCATGGCCAGTGGCTCTTCGTGAGACATACAGGGCGGTCTGTTCATGGGCTATGTTCGGAGCTGTGCTTGGAGTGATTGTCGCAGGGTATTGTTGGATCTTCGGAAGCATGAAAATAACCACTGACGACGATCATAAGGAAATTGTAATTCGAATGGTGCCAAGGCGCTCAGGTGAAAGGTTTGTCGATGCCTTAAGGCACATGATGCGGTTGAAGGGAAAATGATAGCGGTTAGAGAAGGAGACTTCGTGCTTCTATATTTGAACGAGAGAAAGAAGTGGCTTGTCCGGGTAAGAGGGGGAACAGAGTTTCACACTCACAGAGGAATGGTAAGGCTCGGAGACATCATCGGAAGGCCATTCGGCAGTTCCGTAAGAAGCGCCCTAGGCTTTGAATTTCATGTTCTACCACCTACTATAGGAGACCACATCGTCAATATTCGAAGGCCGACCCAGATACTATATGACAAGGACATCGCGCTAGTGTTGTTCAGGCTAGGGCTCCGGTCAGGAAGTGTCGTTGTTGAAGCAGGCACAGGAAGTGGCGCCATGACTGCTGCTCTGGCCAACGCGGTTAGGCCCGAAGGGCATGTTTACAGCTACGAGATTAGACGTGAATTCGTTGAAGTCGCAACTAAGAACCTGACGAAGATGGGATTGGAACCCTATGTGACTATCAAGAACGTTGATGCCAGACTTGGCTTCCATGAGGAGGACGCGGATGCGGTTTTCATAGATCTTGAAGACCCTTGGGAGTTGATTGATCCCGTACACAGAGTCTTGAAGGCCGGGCATCACGTGGCCTCCTTCAGTCCTACTCTAAACCAAGTTGAAAGAGTTGTGGAGGAAATGAAAGGCAGGTTTGTCGATATAGACACAGTAGAGTGCTTTGTCAGGAACATACGAGTCGATAAGGGAAGAACTAGGCCGAGGACACTTATGATAGGCCATACCGGCTACTTGACATTCGCAAGAAAGATTCTTGAAGGGATAGGAGGACCGTTGGAGAATCCCCTAGCTAAGGAAACGTCGGTCTGATAGCCCTGAGCCCACAAGCATCTGTACATTCAAGACACATTATGCATTCAGGGTCTGTCATCTTCTCCCATGGTTGCTCCGTTATGCGTACGAGCATCGGACAGACCTTCACACAGTCTCCGCACCTATTGCATTTGAGCAAGTTTCTCCTCAGACCAAGGAAACTAAAACGACTGAATACAGCTAGGAACGCTCCTGTGGGGCAAAGGTACCGACACCAAGCCCTCATAACAAGGAACGATAGTACAATTACAAGGATCAGTATCATTAGTCTTGTAGCCATTAGCCAAGTCACGGAGTTCAGCCTGCTCCAAATAAGATCCCAGCTGAAGACATTCGCCACGGGGGGTACTCCGAGAAAGTGAAGGAAAGTCATACGTGCCAACGTTGGAACGAGGCCCAGCAGAGTGGCCTCCGGGGACAACACGGAGAAGGGCCCGCGTGAGAGTACGCCTAGAGCTGCCTTGTACTCTCCACCTAGCCCGTAGATCAACGATAGTCCAAGAGAGCCGCTGATGAAGAGGGTCATTCCAAGTATCGCGTACTTGACCTTAAGCGATCCTTTATGAGTTCGAGGTGAAACCTCGCGACCTCTAGCGTTCACTTCGCCGACCAAATCCTGCAAGAATCCAAAGGGACAGATCCACCCGCAAGTCACTCTTCCTACAAGAACACCGAAAAGAATGAAAACTGCAAGTGGCACCCACGGCAGTATCGGCTCTGCGAGCAACTCCTGAATCGCGTCAAAGGCGGCAACAACTGTCTTGTCGCTGTGCCCTAGCGTAAGTAGTATTGGCAATGTAAGAACGGTTCGAGCAATGCCGAAGCTTGCTCCCAAGAATATGGCTGTACTGATTGCTTGAACGATCTTTCTGATCCACCAGATCCTATGTCTCGGTTGCGGAGTCTTTTGCAACAAGGCATCCCCTATGGTAAACCCGCGACACAGGTTTCGCTAATGACTTTCACAAGCTTCCACAGTTCGTTCAACTGCTTGTCGAGGAACCCCAGATAGAGGAGGCTCAGTCCCGATGTTAGCATGAGTGATGCTAAGAGTCTCTGCTTCAACTTATCCGCCTTACGCCGACTTTTCTATGCGTGTCACTGGTCTTTCATTTAACTGTTTTCGGCAACTCAGCATCATTCAGGATTTCATCTCTGAGGTCTTCCGCCGAAGTCTTGACGCATCGACGACTTAAGTCTCTAACGGTTAAATATGGTTCACTAGAGAATGACCTAACTTTCGACGGTGTAAGTATGGGTGAATATTCGAGGCCTACTCCACGAGTGATAGAAGAGCTGAGGGCAATAGTAGGACAAGAATTCGTAACGACCAGTAAGCCGATTCTTGCTTCATATGTTTCGAAGGGAATCATGGGACTTGAGTGTACGATCGCTGACGCTGTGGTTCGCCCTAGAACGGTTGAAGAGATTCAGAGGGTGTTGAGAGTGGCAAGAGACGAGAGAATACCTGTTACTCCGACTTCCGGAGGGCTAAGCGGTGGCTTCGCCTGTCCTTTCATCGAGCCTGGAGGCATTCTACTTGACCTCTCTAGGATGGACAGGATTCTAGAGGTAGATGTTGATTGCAGGTACATGGTCGTGGAGCCAGGCGTAACAAGTGGAGAGGCATGGAGTTACTTCAGAAGCAATTACCCTAACTTGGCTCCTCCGGTTCCAGATGGAGCACCACCCGCTGCAACTGTTCTTGGAGACGCCATAGAAAGAGGATTCAGCTTGGTTACGAACAAGTACGGCCCACAGGCTGATCTTGTCTTGGGAATGGAAGTTGTGCTTCCAACAGGAGAGGTTGTTAGGACTGGGTCGTGGGCTCTTCCTGGAGCCAAACCATTCTACAAATGGGGATTAGGACCCGACCTAGGTGGCCTTTTTCTGGGCGCGCAGGGAACAATGGGGGTCGTAACAAAATTGGCTATCAAGGTTCTTCCTCATAGTGAACATAAGGATTTGATTGCTTACGGGTTTGAGACTGTAGAGCATATGGTAGATGCAACCCTTGAGGTACTCAAGAAAGAGATATGTGTGCTTGTTCAGTGCGGGAATTGGTGGCTTGTTCCTACAAGGATCGCTCCTGAGAGTGAGGTGTCTTCTCAGAGGGATTTCTGGAAGAAAGCCGGTGTTCCTGAATGGTTCTCAAATTTCGAAATTTGGGGGAGAGATGACGAAGATCTGAACTGCCAGCGGAGAATCATACACTCCATCATGGACGAAGCGAAGAGGAAAGGAATCAAAGCTGAGGAATGGAAGCTTCATCCCAAACAGAAGGCAAGTCGACTTACGAAACCCAACAAGATAGCTATTCCTTATGCATTGTTCAAAGGTTCCTTCCTATTCATTACTTGGTACACTCCATGGAAGGATGCTTCACAATTCTGCAGAATCGCCGAGGAGAAGATGGCAAACTACGGAATTCCGCCCGTTCTCTGGGTTGCGTCCATTGACCATGGAAGACAGGCAATCTGTATGCCGATTGTCTGTTTTGATCCTACCAGCCCTGAGGAGTTGAAAAAAGTTCAGGATTTCAACCGAGAAACTACGGACATCTTTCTCTCTAAGGGGTGGCTGAACTACAGGCCTGACCCGTCGATTCATTCGCCCAAAACGTTCTCCATGGCAAGAGAGTATTTCGATCTGTTAAAGAAGATCAAGAACATCCTTGATCCTCACGGGATCATGCATCCCGGACGATTGACTCTGCCCTAGGTGGATGGCGGCACTGTCAAAGATCAACCAATACAAGAGCTACATCTACCGGTGCATACATTGTAGGGCATGCAGATTCTGCTATTCCGGAGAGCCTGACAGAGTCGGATATGGAGACTACATGGGCATATTGATGAATTGCACGGCAGGCAAGAAGTACGGATGGGAATCACACTTTGGCTCCGGAAAAATGTGGATAGCACGAGCCCTAATCGAAGGCACGATTCAGCCAAGTCAAGAGATGGCTGACATTCTACTGCGTTGCCCGACGTGCGGAAACTGTCAAGTTCAATGTGATAACAACATCCCGACGACCGAGATCATTGAAGCACTGAGAGCGGCATGTGTAGATGCCGGTGTTCCATTACACGAGAAACACCATGCGTTCCTAGAGTCCATTCGGGTGAACAATAATCCGTACCATGAGATGCACGAGACACGCACAAGCTGGATGCAAAACCAGAAGGACCAAAAGGCAGATCTCATCTATTTTGTAGGATGCACGGCGGCGTACAGACAAAGCGATGTTGCAAGATCTACCGCAAGACTTCTAGAGAAGCTTGGATTCGACTTCAGTGTCATGCGTGACGAAGTCTGCTGTGGATCACCGGCACTTAGGATCGGTCAGATTTCAGTAGCCAAACAGCTCATGGAGAAAAACCTTGAGACTCTCCAACATACAGGTGCGAAGAAAATTCTGTTCAGTTGCGCGGGATGCTTCCGGACCTTCAAGGTCGACTATCCTAAGTACGCCGGGAAATTGCCGTTTGAAGTGGTGCATGCGGTAGAGTTCTTTGCGGATCTCTTGGATAGGAAGGTTTTGAGCCCCAGCAAACCGTTTGGCCAGAGGGTCACTTGGCATGACCCATGTCATCTGGGGCGACATATCACTGCTCACATGAAAGGCAGGGCTTCAATTGAGTCGAGCGATGTAAAGAAGTTTAGACAAGAGTGGTTCGAGAAGCCTCGGAGAATTCTGAGGTCGATCCCAGGCATTGAACTAGTGGAAATATATAGGAATAGGGAAGACGCGTGGTGTTGCGGAGCAGGTGGAGGAGTGAGATCAGCGTATCCTGACTTGGCATCTGAAACTGCGCAGGAGAGAATCAGGGAGGCAGAGGCGGCGGGGGCTAGTTCGCTGATTACAGCATGTCCATTCTGTCTAACCAATCTCTTGGATGCGACAAGAGCAATGTCTTCGCAAATGAGAGTTCTCGATCTGTTTCAATTGCTTGAACAGGTGGTCTAGCATTCGTTCCTACAATGCGCAGCGGTGTTCTAAGTCACGCTTTTCATAGCATAGGCCAGGTCCCATGCCGCTTGTCTAGGATCCTTCGACTTAACAACTCCACTTGAGACAAGAATTCCCTGAGCTCCCAGCTGCAAGGCTGATAAGGCGTCTCGACCATTTGTGATCCCTGCACCACATAGAATTGCAACCTTCGGATTGACCCTTCTTATTAGGGCGACAGTGTCAGTCACCACTTCTGGCCTTGCCTTTGAGACAGCAACGCCTGTTCCTATTAGCTCCGGTGGCTCTACCGCAACGAAGTCGGGTCCCAATGCTGCACTTGCAGCACCTACATAGGTGTTGTTGGCACAAACGACAGAAGTTAGGCCCACAGCTTTGACTCGCTGTATGGTTTCCTCGATGACCCTTAACCCCAGCTGCTTTTCCGAATGGTTGAGCAGGGTTCCGCGGCCTCCTGCCTGTCTTAGCGCTTCCGGAGTGACATGACCGGTGTATGCCCCTTGTGGTTGAGGATCCAGGTGCTGAGCAAATACAGGAATCTCGACATGCTGGCTTATCAAGAAGATATCGGTCATCTGCGCAGCCACAATAACACTGATCCCCGTCTCCTTCTGAACACTATCCAGACCCTTGGAGAGGCCTAGTGCTCTCTGGCCCGTTGCCTCGGGGTATGTCTTGAAGTTGACAATCATTACTGGTTTCTGGCCAAGGCTCATTATCAATCAGCCTTGGATGTATGCGACGGTAAGTATTTATCGTCAATGCTTCCACCGAGATCTCTGCATAGCATGGAAGCGGCCATTGATCTGATACCCACTGAGATCTGACTGGGGAAAGCAGTAAATATCATTGCAGCTAACTGAGATCATGGTGTTAGGTGTGAGTAAAGGGCAGAGGACGACTATCTCAATCATCAAGGCGGACGTAGGTTCTGTGGGAGGCCACCACGTGGTGCATCCAGAACAAATTAGAGTTGCCAAATCATGTCTTGAAGATGCAAAGAGAAGTGGAACGATCATTGACTACCATGTCTTTAGCTGCGGTGATGACCTTGAGTTGCTTATGACACATCGTCACGGAGAGAACAACAGGAATATACATGGACTTGCTTGGTCCACGTTCAGAGAAATCACTGATAAGGTGTCCAAGCCTATGAAGCTCTACGGGGCAGGACAGGACCTGCTCTCGGACACGTTTAGCGGCAACGTGAAGGGAATGGGGCCAGGAGTGGCGGAGATGGAAGTCGAGGAAAGGAGAAGTGAGCCGATTGTTGTCTTCGCCGCCGACAAGACCGAACCAGGAGCTTTCAACTATCTCCTTTTTAGAATCTTTGCAGACCCGTCCAATACTGCCGGTTTGATCATAGACCCATCCATGCACGGCGGCTTCACGTTTCGAGTGATGGACGTCCAAGAGAACAGAAGTGTTGACATCTCTTGCCCAGCCGAGATGTACGATCTTATAGCACTTATCGGAACAACGGGACGGTACATAATTGAAAGGGTGTACCGGACATCCGACAAGTTGCTTGCAGCGGTCTCAAGTACAACGCGGCTTAGCCTGATCGCAGGTAGATATGTAGGAAAAGACGACCCTGTGATGATGATTCGCACGCAACATGGTCTTCCCGCAACAGGAGAAGTTCTAGCGCCATTCGGGTTTCCGCATCTCGTCGCTGGATTCATGAGGGGGTCACATTACGGGCCTCTGATGCCAGTCAGTCTGGGAAACGCTAAGTGCACCCTGTTCGATGGGCCTCCTAGGATCGTAGCCCTAGGCTACAATGTCTGCGATGGACGCCTTGTGGGCGTTGGTGGAAGTGAGCCAGCGGATCTGTTCGACGATCCGGCCTTCGACCGAGCCAGAGACATTGCGAACGAGGTAACAGACTACATCCGAAGGCACGGAGAGTTCATGCCCGCGAGACTGGGCCCCGAAGAGATGGAGTACACAACTCTTCCTCAGGTCCTTGAGAAGCTGAAGCCAAGATTTCAGAAGGCATGAAAACTAGCTGAATTGCAACCGCTTCGGGCCGCTTCTTGCGGCCGACAGCTATCTGTCAAAATCTATATTCTGAGTTCTTCTTCATCGCTATGTCAGAGGTTCGTGAGTTGGCGAGACGGGTAGTCATTGTAGGAGCCGGACCCGCGGGAACCACGGCAGCGATTCAAGCAAGAAGAACGGATCGGTCATCCGAAGTATGCCTGATCAGCAAGGAAAGCGAACCGGAATATTCCCGGTGTGGACTGCCCTACGTATTCTCTGGAACGGTACCGAACTTGGAGGCGCTCGTTTCGCACCCCCCAAGTTTTTACGAATCTGTCAGCAAAATAAGACTGCTACTCAAGACTGAGTGCACCAGACTGCGACCTGATCAGAAGACTGTGGAAATTACTGATATTCAGACCGGAGGTACGAGAGAGCTCGTTTACGACGGACTTGTCATAGCGACCGGTGCTATCCCTACTATGCCCCATGTGAGAGGGGTTGACAAAAAAGGTGTCTTTGTCATTCGAGCCTTGGACGACATTCGTGCCCTCACTCGGCATACAGAGGCTTGTGAGGGATCAGTTGCTATCATAGGCGCCGGACTCATTGGCATGGAGATGGCAGAGGCCCTGGCTAAGAGAGGCTTTCAGATAACGATCGTCGAGATGCTGCAAGAGATCCTACCAGCTATACTTGACCCTGACATGGCCTGCATCGTGAGGGAGCGTGCCGAACGCCACGGGATACGGATTATCACGAGGGCAAACGCGAGCGAGATTCTTGGTGGGAAGCAAGTCGAGGGAATAGTCGTAGGAAACGAGACGATCAGAGCCGAAACTGTAGTAGTGGCCACAAGGGTCAAGCCCGACTCAAGACTTGCACGAGAAGCCGGAATTGAGACCGGAGAGGCAGGGGGCATACTTGTTGATGAGCGGATGTCAACAAACCTCCGCGATGTGTACGCGGCTGGAGATTGCGTAGAAACGAGATGCGCCATTACTGGGAGAAGATTCCTCATACAGTTGGCGACCACCGCCGTGAGACAAGGTTTGGTCGCTGGAGCAAACGCCGCGGGCGGCACTGAGACATATGCGCCCTCAACTGGGGTCACAACGACAAGGCTGTTTGGTTTGGAAGTTGGTTGTGCAGGACTGACGAGCAATGTTGCCGGGGGCCTGGGGCTGACCCCGATCTCGGCAAGGGTGACAAGCTCAACGCGATTGCCATACATGCCTGACGGAAGAGAGGTTACCGCGAAGCTGTTGTGCAATTCGAAAGACGGACGTTTGATAGGGGCCCAAATGGTGGGAGAAGAAAATGCTTCGTGGAGAGCGAACTTTGCCTCCTTGGCAATGCACGCGGGACTCACCGTACATGAGTTCAGAAGGATGGAAACTTGCTACGCTCCTCCTCTTGCGCCGGTCTGGGATCCTTTGACGCTAGCTGCCCATGCCCTAGAACGTAAGCTTGAAGCGTTTAGAAGGAGTCATTGAGGATCGGAGGAGACGCCTTTGCCTGCGAGGATTCTCATATGCGATCCAATAGAAGTCGAAGGAATTCAGACATTACGTAGGGCAGGGTTCCAGGTTGATGAGAAACCGACAATCTCTAGTGAAGAGCTCTTGAAGGTTGTTGATCGATACGACGCTCTTTTGATCCGTAGCAGAACAAGAGTTACCCAAGAGGTCATTCAGGCTGGCCGAAGACTGAAGGCTGTTGTCAGGGCGGGTGTTGGTCTCGACAATGTCGATACCGAGTTCGCAAGTAAGAACAGAATACAGGTTCTGTCAACTCCTGCGGCCCTTACTGTGAGCGTGGCCGAGCTGACGATTGGCCTAATGCTTAGTGTTCTTCGTCAAATGAGTTTCGCTGACCGGAACATGAAGGATGGAAAGTGGATCAAATCGCGCCTCATGGGTCGAGAGCTAAGAGGGAAGACTGTCGGAGTAATTGGAGCTGGAGGAAGGATCGGAGGCGAGGTTGTGCGAATTCTGAAAACCGGGTTTGGGGCTAACGTTATCGGCCACGACATCACAGATATCAGTTCACGTGCGGCCGAACTCGGTATGGAGTTAGCGAAGGATCTTGACGATCTCCTTGCTAGTTGCGATGTCGTCACTATTCATGTTCCGTATTCTGAGGCGACCCATCACTTGCTCGACGCAAAGAGGATAGCCACGATGAAGAAGGGCAGCATTCTCATTAACACATCGAGAGGAGATATTGTTGAAGGGCGAGCTCTTCTCAAAGCTCTCAAGGAAAAGCATCTCCTAGGTGCGGGACTTGATGTTTTTCACAACGAGCCTCCTGAAGAGGAATGGGAGAAGGAACTTGTCTCTCTTCCAGACGGAGTCACTGTTTGCACTTGTCACATAGGCGCACAAACAATCGAGAGCCAAGGAACCGCCAGTATGATGGCAGCAGAAGCCCTCATCAAGATCCTGAAACCATAGACCGCCCAAGGCATGCCGCTCCGGAACTGCCGTATGACAGCCGAGCAGACCTTGAAGGCAGACTAGGCAAGTGAGATTAGAGTGTGGTGCTCTGATGACTTTTCTCTCCGTGGATTGCAGGCGCAGCACCCCCCCGACTTAAGTTTCGTGAACTTCTTTGCCGGTGAAGGAAAAACGAAGATCAGAGTCCGCCTCACCAAGAGCATGCTGATGTTGCTATACTTCGTTGCAGGACAGAAGAACAAGTCAAAGCGCGCGATCGTACGTGAAGCAATTCACGAATATTTTGCGAAAAATACCTAGGGGGGGCTGGGTGTCACCCTTGCAGGCTTTTTTGAGCCTATTATCCCAAACGGGGCGCACAATCTACCGGCTGTGTTCGTTGGATGTCGAGAAAACAAGGGAAGAAGCCACTGCGAAAATGATAGAGGCCATAGGAATGCAGTATGCTTGGATGGAGAGATTTTGAAGGTTCCCAATGCCGGAAAACACCCTCGATACTGTGTAGTGAGTTCTCACGGGAAAGGAGAAGCGACCCTATACTCCCATGGTCATTATGATGTTGTGCCTGCAGAGAGTGAAGAGCAATTTCAGCCGTTCCTGAGGGTTGGCACACGCGAATTCAATACCTGTCCAAGTATGACTGCCCCGTATAATGGAGGATCCTGGATGAGCGACAGTCTGGGTGAGTCAAAGGATGTCTTCTACTTCAATACCTGCGGTGAAGTCAACACGGAAAAGACACTGGAACTTTGCTTAGATCGGGCTCGGGAGTTGGTATAGGCAAGTTGATTGTTGCCTCCGAGACATGCCTGAGTGCTCTTAAGGCCGCGGACGTGCTTCAAGGTTCCAACATGGATCTCATTGTTGTAACATCTGCAGCTGGCACACGAATCGAGAAGACCGCAATTGGTGACCTCAAAGTAGGCATCTCGGACAAAGCGATTTGGAATCAACTCAAGGAGAGCGGTGCCAAGCTAGTACGGGCCACAGATCCATTGTACAATATTGGAGCTAGCTTGGAACACAAAGGAATCCCAACGCTGGCGACATTGATTCGACTCTGCCTAGAGATGGTTAGCTCGGGCGCAGCTGTATGCGTGACGGCTGCGTTGATGGCCACTGACAACGGCCTATTGAAAGAAGGAGAAGATGTCGTGGCAGTCGCAGGGTCATGGGTCGGGCTAGATACAGCGCTGGTCGTACGAGTGACAAACTCAGTAAACCTCCTGAAGGCAGGATCGTTACAAATCAGAGAGATCATATGCAAACCTCGAAATTCCACCCACAGCTGACCAATCAACCAGAAGGATTGGGTTGGCGATCTAGGTCCGTACAAGGCCTTTACGGGATAGCGTGCGTACTCGAATCGCTCTCAATCAGGCACGGCTTCACATACATGAATTGACGCTGGACGTTTGATCTGACCGTTTTTTGTCAGCTTTCTGGATCTAGCGACTGGTCTGCTCTCGCATCCTTGCATCCTTGGCTTGCGCGGAAGACTCCGAAAGGTTGTTTTGCAGAAGAAACCTGAGTGCTTTCAATCGGCGGAGACCTCTCGAAGAGGAGTCGTACACGTCTTCCACCGAGCAAGCAGGCCAGACCGCGGTCACCTGCCACCAAACACTTTTAGGGAGTGCGATCTATCTACCAAAGAAGGCGATTTCAATGAGCATAGTCTCATTAGAGGATTTTCAAAGGCTAGACCTTAGAATTGGAAAAGTCCTCAAAGCGGAGAGAATTCCGGAAAGGAAGAAAATCTACAAGCTGCAGATAGATGTGGGTACACAGCAAATACAAACGATCGCAGGGGGAGCTGAATACTATCCGCCGGAGTACTTCCAAGATAGAACAGTAATAGTCCTACTGAACCTTCAGCCAAAGATCATAGGGGGAATCGAGTCAAAAGGAATGTTGCTTGCCGCCGACTTTCGGGGAAAACCGGTTTGGCTTACCGTAGATGAGGAAGTTCCCGCGGGAACGAAAGTAAGATAGCCAAGACAATGCAGACCTGAGTGCACAAAGGGATTATATAGACGCCTCGGATCACGTTGGAAACCTCAAGAGGACCAAGGAGAGCAGAGGACTCCTCGATGAAGAGAACATTAGCAATCACACTTCTTGTCGCATCAATGATCTGCCAGAGTGCTGTAGCAGTTACAGGTTCAACGTTCTCAGTCAGAATCGAGCGCGACGTGATTGGCGTGAAGATATCGTCAACCCTAAGCCAAAACGTCACAAGCCTATTTGAGAAGAAGATCAACATTTCAGGAGATTCATTGACCGATCTAACAAGGGCCTTTGAGAAGCAAATCAGAGCAAGATCGCCTGAGGCCACCGTTAGAGATCTCTCGGCCTATTGTGTGTTTACAAACAACACTATAGAAGTCGCAGTGCAATTCAATGTCTTCGGAGTTGTTTCAAGGCATGGGGAAGTTGTCACAGCGAACCTCACATGGAGAACGTTTGACATTCCTGACGACCTCTCTATGGAGAATGTCAGCTACAATCTTGTCGGAAAGGCATACTTCAGAGGTATCGTTCCCCGCTTTGAGAACATGACTGGAGCGCGGTTCCACGAGAATCGTACACTTCCCGTGACGACCTACAGGGCGAAAGATATCGCAGGTAACATAACGATGCTGGGATTCAGGTCTTTAGGAGCACCCCTTTCGAAGTGGCAGATGATGTACAATATCACAAAGGCGGAGACAAGTTACAGGCTCAAGCTAGGCAATGTCGTCGACCTCGCAGTTAAGCGAGAGCTTAACGCCTCTGTAACCGAATTTGGGATTCTGATGGACCTCGCAGGTGAAATAACTACGTCCGGATACGCAAGGCTCAAGGGAGACTTGATAGAATCTGAGGTTGGTATTGGAACACCCCAAATTCTCATGTTGATGGTAGTTGCCATCCCAATGTTGATTGCTGTTACAGCCCACACAATCGAGACAAAGAGGTTAAGGATCAAGACAGAGACCAAGCGGAGATAACCTCTAACTACGGAGAACCGGAAAACTCCAAGAGGAAGGGCCCTCAATCATGAAGATCCTTGTTTCGTTCGACTTGGATCAAAAGTATATCGAGAAGATTCAATCCTGCCTGCCAGAGATCGTCGTCAGGAAAAGCTCTGACCCAAAGGTACTTCTGTCTGAGATCCGGGACGCGGAGATCCTTCTGGCGGGCAGATTTAGCAGTGAGATGTTCGCCGCTGCAAAAGAGCTAAAGTGGGTCCAAGCTGTAGCAGCGGGGGTTGACAGATTCCTTTTCTACGATTTTGTTTCTTCTGATGTCATTCTTACGAATGCGAGAGGTGTTCACCCGGCTCAAGTTTCTGATCATGCTCTAGCCCTAATCCTGGCGTTCAGCAGAAAACTCAACAAGTTCATCAAGTTCCAGCTTGAACAAAAATGGGTTCGTCTTGGGTGTGAAGAACTTCAGGGAAAGGTCATCGGGATAGTTGGCTTGGGGGCGATTGGAAGAGAGATTGCTCGGAAGGCGAAGTGCTTTGGCATGAAAGTTGTGGCCCTCGACAAGAATGTGGCTGTACCGCCAAGTTTTGTAGATGAACTACTCAAGCCTCCATCTTTGCTGACACTGCTGAAGCAGTCTGACTTCGTTGTCCTATCCGTCCCTCTCACCCAAGAAACTGAGCGGCTTATCAGAGAACCTGAACTGACTGCGATGAAGAAGGATGGCATCCTCATCAATGTGAGCCGGGGCAGGATAGTGCAGGAACAAGCACTTGTCAATGCTCTCAAAGAGAACAAGATAGGAGGCGCTGGTCTTGATGTGTTCGAAGAGGAGCCTTTGCCGCCTCACTCTGAACTTTGGGCAATGGAGAATGTCGTCATTACACCTCATGTGGCTGGCTCAACGCCGTACTACTGGTCTAGGGTCTGTGACATATTCTGCGAGAACCTGAGGCGTTATGTTTCAGGACAACCACTAATCAATGTGATTGACAAGAAAGCAGGCTACTAGCGTCTGACCTGCTGGAACAGTTTGTGATTCAGAGCTCCTCTCAGTATCGGTCGAGGAAGATTTCTCATCTCTCGTTTTCATTACTTTCGTTTTTCTCTCTTACTTATATTGAGCGCGGATTCATCTCGTTCGTGAGGCGTCGCTGTCAGATTCGTTTGTGTGGAAGGGGAAGTGGCCGAGTATATAGAAGTAGCCATTTCAAAGATCAAAGATTCTGTATTCATTGATGAATCCAAACTTGATTTTGACTATATGCCGCCCAAGTTACCGCATAGAGATGCTCAACTGAAACGTCTAGCGCAAGCATTTCATCTTTTACTGGACAACCCCGGTAGAGCCAGCCCCAAGGCGTTGATCTTCGGGGGAGTCGGTGTGGGTAAGACAGTCCTGGCGAAGTACTTTGGTGAGAACCTTGTCAAGGTTGCAAAGAGTCGAGAGATCAATCTAGTTTATGTTTACTTGAACTGCCGAACGGTTGAGAGTAGGTGGTCTCTGGTATTGAATCTGGCTATGAAAATAAACCCATGCGAACTCGCGGTGAGGGGATATGGCCCAAGCCAGATGCTCCGAGGAATCTACGATTACTTGAACGATAACGACATCTATCTGCTTCTAGCATTGGACGAAGTCGACTTCTTCATAAAGAGAACTGGTGAGAACGTGATCTACGACTTCACAAGACTAAGTGAAGAACTCGCCAACTTCCCAAAGAGAATAGCGGTGATCTTTGTTGCCCGAAACCATGGCATATATGAGCTACCTCAACTCGATCCGAGCACAGTGAGTACCCTCTTCGGTGCGAATACGATTGAGCTTCCCCCCTATCAGACCTCAGAGCTGAAGAACATTCTAGTTCAGAGGACGATCGAAGCCTTCAAGCCACACACAGTATCAGAGGAGGTCATAGACTTCATAGCCGATATCGCTGGAGAGCAGGGAGACGCCAGATACGCGATCGAGATTCTAGCTTTTGCAGGAAGATACGCCGACCTTGAAGATGCCAAGAGAGTTACTCCAGAACACGTTAGGAAGGCACGGTCGAAGATACATCCACGAATCAGACGGGACGATCTGATCCCTCTCTCTATTCAAGAGAAGGTGATACTTCTCGCCGTTGCACGAGGATTGAAGCCTGACGAGGCGTACATAGATCTCAAGGATATCAGGAAGACGTATCAGATATGCTGCGAAGAATATGACCTCACAAAGATTGGACTTGCCCAGCTGCAGGGTGTCTTAACAGAACTCTCCAAAACTGGACTTATCAATATGAAACATATTGAAGGCAAGCTCCTAGTAAGCCTCCCAGAGATTCCAATCGAGATTCTCAGAAGAGAATTGGAGAACATAATCAGAGATGAGAGAAACAGTAAACCTCAGAATAAGAAATGATGACTACACATTCGAAGTAGAGAATACTCTAGGATCGAAGGCAAGGCTTAGGATCCTGAGACTGTTCGCCAAGTATCCTAACCATGCCTTCACGCAGTACAGGATATGTCAAGTGACAGGTCTGAAACGTCAAATCGCATCAAAGCACATGAAGAAACTGCTTGAACGGGATCTGATTACATCGAGAGGAGGAACCATAGTGAGATACTACTTCAACACCAACAACGACCAAGCAGATGCGCTTCGGGAATTCTTCTCTAAGATGCTGCTTACTTAACAAGACTGATAATCTCATTGTTCAGGAATGTGTGACGCCTCAAGGTTGCCTTGGTCTTCATCGGAAGATCAAGACTCCAAAAAAAGAACTTTGAGACTGTCTCCAAAAGAGCGAAGAACTTCCAACCTTTTTTCTTCTTTCTTTGCCCAGACTGAGCTGTCATAGTCTAGACACCCGTATGAGACTTGGCCGAGTCGACGGATGGTTTTTACCATGCTTCGAGCAATTGGAACATGGTGCCTATGACGACCACTATGTACTGATGATTAACCAAGAATGAGTTCAATCCTGGGGTAGCTGAGGCACCTAGCTTAGGCGCGCACGCAAAGCAAAGGATGCATAAGACAAGGGTTACGTTGTCTTCTGCTTCATGATCTCCTCGAACTGCCTCCTATCTATGGCTCCCACGTCGAACAAGGTCTTCGCAACTTCTGTTATCTTGAGGAAAGCATGAAGCTTCACGTCAATCGCCTTCAGCGCATCAGGCCCCCCCTCTTCGCGGTCAATGAGGACTACTGCATCGTTGACTACGCCGCCTTCGCATCTCACAGCATCTATTGCTTCTAGCGTACTCTTCCCTGTGGTGATGAGATCGTCCACTATCAATACTCGCTCGCCCGGTGAAAGCAATCCTTCAACCCTCCGCTCTCTACCATGGGCCTTGGCCTCCCTCCTCACATATAGGAAGGGCTTCTTCGTTCTGAATGCCAAGACCGCTCCGTAGGGAATGCCGGCTGTCGGGAGACCAGCAATTCTCTCAAACTTGTCAATTCCAATATCATTCCTCACAGTCGACTCATAGATCCCCGTAACAATGTCAAAGGTTTCTGGGAAGCTTGGTAGGACTCTCAAATCTATGTAGTATGGGCTCATCTTTCCGCTGGCAAGCGTGAATGTTCCGAACTTTAGTGCTCCTGTCCTAACGAGAATTCTGCAAACATCCTCTTTCGGTTTCTTGATCTCCAAGAGCAGCACCTACGTCTTTCCAAGTGGATAGACTAGAACTTCCCCCTGCCTGATCACGCGAGACTCTATTTTTGGAGCGATCTTGCCAAGGGCTGTCAAGAACTCCTTCTGTCCTTCACCGTGGTAGGGAACAGCCAACTTAGGCTTGACAAGCGCGGCGATCTCAGCTCCGGTCTTAGGAGTTGCCTTGGGCGCGATTCCTATCGTGCATAGACATACGTCCACATCGTACTTCTTTCCTATATCTGCCATCTCCTTGAACGGAAGACTGTCGCTTGTGTGATACAGAGTGACTCCGTCCTCGCTAGTGATCACGTATGTAACAGGAGCCTCTGCAGGATGCGAGCTCTTTTCGGCGTGTATTGTTGCGTCCTTGATCTGAAACCCATCTCCCACGTTCGCCGCCGAAAGTTTTCCGGCCGGTATGGCTGCACTCAGCCGATCGTATGATGCCTTGTCGCAAATGACTTGGCAGTTTATCTTGGACTGAAGATCTATAACTGTTCCTTCGTCGAGGTGATCGTAGTGCTCATGTGTTATCAGAATGGCGTCCACGTCTGTGAGGGCCGATTCGTCAACCTCGACCGGGTCGACTACGACGCCAACGTGAGGCGACTTCATCAACACTCCTGAGTATTTGTTCAGCCATGTTATGGCGATCTGCCCCCTACCTAGAGAATTCCTTTCAAATGCCATTAAGGCACCAGTCATAGGGGTTTGGAGCAGTGTCTTTAACTCTTTTGGTTTGTCTGGTGTGCAAAGTTGATGGCCTTTCTTTTCTGGTGGCTGTTGGCTGGGGGTGTTGTTGCGGGTGGGCTGTGTGTGGTGTTTGGGTGATCTGGGCAGGAAGGGTGGCCCCACCCCTCCCCCTATGTGTGACAGGTATTTACGCCTCGTCGGTTCGCGCCCACCAACCCCTTGACAACGAGTAGGACAACGGATAACTTTCTACAGCCGGTTTGTCCGTTACGTGGAAGCGGAGCATTCCTCGATCAGTTTAAATCACAAGCAAGCCTCCGACACTGATCGGGTGCAGGCTATGGTAGAGGTCTGGCTTCCCTACGGAAGAACGGAAGTTTC